>ENA-ORXI01000473-ORXI01000473.1-sediment-metagenome-genome-assembly--contig:-NODE-473-length-33130-cov-11.220464_pt1 | contig 33130 bp, 35 predicted proteins | sample MGYA00237861_ERZ511468 | MGnify/ENA primary metagenome ERZ511468 (study PRJEB26299, sample SAMN06266213) | sediment metagenome | isolation source: Hudson Canyon methane seep mesocosm | place... | reverse complement strand
GGTTTTAATCGTTACCGGACAGGAGATCCCATCCATGCCATTGCATGGAAGTCTGTAGCAAAAGATAATGTATTACGCACCAAGCAGTTTACTAGCCCTCAAGGTGGCCACCTTATGCTTGAGTGGCAAGCAGTAGCACAAATAAAGTCACTAGAAGAACGTTTATCTCAACTCTGTATTTGGATCTTGCAGGCTGAAGCTTCTGAGATAACATATGGCTTAAGATTACCCAATAGTGTCATCAATTTTGGTCATGGCGAAATTCACCGTCATCGTTGTTTAGCCGCATTGGCCCTGTATGAGTAACGCTTCTCCCTCTAACAACTCGCTACTTTGGTTAATGCTTGGCTTAACACTTGGTGCACTACCTCACTTTAGTTTTCAACCATTGTGGGTCAGCATCATCTTTTTAGCCATGATTGGCTGGCGTTATATGAATAGTTGGCGTGGTTGGCCCCTACCTACCAAGCGGTTTAGTAAATTAAAGTTACTACAACTCTCTATTGCTGCAAGCACTTTTGTATTTTTGCTTATGAGTTATGGCAATTTAATTGGCCGTGATGCTGGTGTTGCACTGCTCACCGTGATGCTCGCACTCAAAGTCACTGAAATACGATCACACCGTGATTATTATCTCAGCTGCTTTTTAGGTTATTTTCTTGTCGTTACTAACTTCTTTTATTCACAAAGCATCGCCACAGCCGCATTGATGTTTATTGTTGTCACCATCATGACAGGCTGCCTTATTAGCCTTAATGTTCCTGAACAATCACTCAATTCTCGCTCAAAATTCAAATTAGCGAGTCAAATGTTGCTACAAGCCATTCCTTTGATGATCCTTCTATTTATCTTTTTCCCTCGTATTGCTGGCCCATTATGGGGGTTACCTAACGATGCCTATAGTGCTAAAACAGGCATTGATGACAGCATGACCTTGGGGAAAATAAGCCAACTAATTGCATCTGATGAAGTCGCCTTCAGAGTTAAATTTGCAGATAAAATGCCTAAACAATCAAACTTATATTGGCGCGGCCCTATTCTTTGGCAGACTGATGGGGTCACATGGACAGAGTTAGAAGAACAATTACAGACTTCACAAGATCCCACTCTGACACACTCTGGCCCTGAATATCACTACACTACAACATTAGAACCACACAATAACAAATGGCTATTTGCACTCGATTTTCCAACGGCGGCACCAACTGTAATCAAAAGTCACTTTACTCAAGATGGTCAATTGCGTAGTGATGAAACGATTAATCAACGCCTGCAATATGAGCTCACATCAACACCACAGTTCACCTTTAATATTGATGATGAACCTTATCTTCAACAGGCACTACAATTACCAGACAAGCATCACATCAGAACCAAACAACTTGCCAAACAATGGCTTAAACAAACACAAGATCCCCTACAATTAGTACAGATTGCACTGAATCACTTTAATCAACGAAATTTTTATTACACCTTAACGCCACCTCCGTTAGCCGGTGATTCGATTGATAGTTTCTTATTTGAAAGTCAACGTGGCTTTTGTGAACACTATGCTGCCAGCTTCACCATTTTGATGCGAGCAGCAGGTGTTCCCACTCGAATTGTGACAGGTTACCAAGGAGGAGAAATCAACCCTATTGATCAGTTTTTAGTCATCAGACAACGTGATGCTCATGCTTGGACTGAAGTATGGATTAAAGGCCAAGGCTGGTTACGTGTTGATCCCACTGCAGCCGTATCAAAAGAACGCATTGAACAAGGAATGAGTACGATTATGCCACTGAGTATGAGATCTCCATTATTCATCTCCAATAGCCAACGTTTGGCAGAATTATGGCAAAAGATGCGTAATAATCTCGATGCTATTGATAATAAATGGAATCAGTGGATCTTAGCCTATGGTCCCAAACTACAAAAAGAATTTTTGTCTAAATTAGGTATGCCTTCACCAAATTGGCAGACTATGGCTCTTTGGTTAAGCATCTCTATTAGCATCACATTACTCACTATCAGCGTGATACTGTTTTACCATCGACAACATAGTTCGCCCATAATTAAACTTTATACCAAGTTCTGTAATAAGGCTGCCCAAAGAGGATTTAAACGAGAGAATTATGAAGGACCATTAGACTTTGGCCAACGATTAAAGCAATATTATCCTCAACAATCTGATGAAATTGATCAAATCACTCAGCTTTACATCAATTTACATTATGGCAAGCAATCTGCGTCAATAGATGAACTACGCCACACTATTAAACAGTTTAGGTTTAAAAAATCATGAACGATATTGAACTGCAAAAATTTAAACAGCTACTCGAAAATCAAAGAGATGAACTGATGGCTTCTCAGGTACTGTCACAGAACTCAACGCAAACTGTGGACTTGGATCAATCTAGTGTTGGCCGCGTATCCCGCGGTGATGCCTTACAAGCACAATCAATGGCAATCGAGGCAAGCCGCCTTCGCCAACAACATTTAAGACAAGTCTCAACCGCACTTGCATTGATTGCCTCGGGAGATTATGGCTACTGTAGCGTGTGTGATTCTGAAATCGATCCACGTCGATTAGAAATTGAACCTTCATCTACCATGTGTGTTCCTTGTGCGTCTAAGGTAAAATAGTCTTACTAAACTTTGAAAAAAAATTATGACTAACGCTAACCCATTATTTGAACGCACCCATATATTAATCGGTGATGAAGGCATTGAACGTTTACAACAAGCACATGTATTTATTGCTGGTGTGGGTGGTGTTGGATCATTCACCGCTGAAGCACTTGCCAGAATGGGGGTTGGGAAAATCACTCTAGCCGACCATGATGTTGTTGCAGGCTCTAATATTAATAGACAATTAGTGGCTCTTAATTCAACCATTGGTTTATCTAAATCTGAAGTCATGAAGCAACGTATTCAAGATATCAACCCTGACTGCCAAGTCACAATGATTAAAGAGTTTCTCACCCCAGACAGTGTTTTTGAAATTCTCACCCCTGAGTTTGATGTTGTCGTTGATGCGATTGATAGTATGAGCAGTAAAGCAGCGTTGATAGAAGCAGCATGGAAAAAGAAAATGCCAATCTTTGCTAGCATGGGCGCAGGGGGAAAGCTCGATCCCAGCATGATTCGAACTGGCGATATTATGGATACATCTATGTGTAAACTTGCCAAAATGATCCGCCGTCATTTACGTCGCCGAGGTGTAGGAAGAGGTGTGCAAGCTGTCTATTCACTAGAATCACCATTACCACCTTTACCTCCAGAAGCAGTGGCACATGGTCGTCCACGTGCTGTTAATGGCACTGTTAGCTATATGCCCTCTATTTTCGGCTTAACATTGGCCGGCATGGTAACCAATCATATTATTGGTGATGCACGACGTGTCTGAAACTGATCCAACTAACGTTTTAAACTGTAACCCACAACGACAACAAGAATTAGCAGCTTTACTCAAACCTTATGGAATGGAAATTGTTCATGTTGCTGATTCTGAATCCATACCCGGCAGTTTTTTTGGTGAACGTGAAGCCGGTTTAATCGGCAATAAACTATTATTACGTCACGACACCCCAATTCATTCAGCCTTACATGAATCTGGACATTTCATTTGTATGGATCCAAAGCGTCGAGCAAAACTCGATACCGATGCAGAAGGTGACTATGACGAAGAAAATGGTGTCTGTTATCTACAGATCTTACTTGCCGATCATCTAGTCGATATGGGACGTGAACGGATGATGGCGGATATGGATAGTTGGGGATACACCTTTCGCCTAGGTAGCGCCAAAGCATGGTTTGAAAATGATGCCGAAGATGCTAAACAATGGTTAATCAACCACAACATTATTGATCAACAGCAGCGAGCCACATGGGGATTCAGGCAAAATTAAAACTTAGTCAATGCTTCATTAGTTACTTCCAATAGACTCTCAACTTTACTGTATCAGTCCCATATTTTTAAAAATGTGAACTAAGGTTGGGTTTTAATTTTCGCAGTAAGTATAATCCTTAATATAAAAGAGGTTGAAATAAATTCAAAAATAAGATATAAGCCATTTTTCGACTCAAAAGTTATAACTGAAATATTAAGATCCTTAATTAAAGTTCCTGTACTCATAATAATGATCTTTACTTAAAAACAGGAAACTTTCAACTTCAATTTTAAAGAGGAAGGAGATACATGAATATAAAAAATGATGATGTTTATATTCTGGAAAATGTGGAGCAGCTAAGCAATATATTGAGTCTATCAATTGAACTTACTCCTGCTGACGATACACAAAAATCGGACAGTAATGAAATAGTCGTAGAAGATATTACTATTGTTGATGAAGGCCTCAGTGTTGTAGTGGTTGATTATTTAAATCCCAAAATAACACCCGAAAATGGCTTTGATACAACTGGGATTCGTATCGACTTTCTTGATCCAATCGATGAGGTTTTTGGCCCAATAGATGCGTTGATACTGACCGCCACAGCACCGGTGGTTTTACCAACATTGTCTATCAATGATGTTACAACTATAGAACCACTTTTGGGGAATTCTGAAATTGCACGGTTCACCGTTACTCTTAGTGAAGCAAGCACCAAAGATGTCTCTGTTAGTTTTGTTACAGTTGATGGAACGGCTAGATCTGATGGAGTAATAGGTACACCAGAATTTGATTATGGATCCGATTCAGGCATTGTAACTATCCCAGCAGGAGCCACCTCTGCTGTAATTGAGTTAGCTGTTTTCGGTGATAATTTTACAGAGAATAACGAGCAATACCGTGTTATATTGAGTGACCCAATTAATGCTACTATTTTTGATGATACTGGAGATGGGACAATTGTAGAAGACGACTTAGTTGAGTTCTCAATCACAGCTTTGTCTTTAAGTGAAGGTCCATCTGCATCTACTGTCATGGAAGGTAACGTCTCCAGTTATACCATAAGTTATTCAGGTGTTTTAGCTGATGGTGCAACTGCATCCGTAACTTTTGACGCACAAACGGGATTATTCACTGGTTTAGCTGATGCAATTGAAGGTGTGGACTTTGTTGAAAATAGCGGTACATTAACTTTTACTGGAGGCACTGGTATTACATCAGCGGTCGTATTTGTGCAGTCCACAGTGGATACGATAGCAGACGGTGTTGAAGGATATTCAATCAGTCTAACTGCAACCAGCACCAATGCAACAATCAATCCAGCTTTAGATAGTGTTAATACTGCAATTTTTGAAAGAAATGAAATTATTAATCTTATCGGAGGTGGTGATACTGGAGCAGGACAATTTGCCCGAACGGATGTTTTTGCATGGGATGCGTCAAGCTCTGGTACATCGACCATTTCTAACTTTTTAACTACAGATGGAGATAATGTACCTAATAGTGAATTAGGAGATATTTTATATCTTAGTGATTTATTAATAGGTGAATCATCAACAGCAGTAAGCTTGGATGCTTATTTAGATTTCTCATTATCTACAGGCAATACAGTAATTGACGTAGATTCTGATGCATCAGGGACCACTGACCTTACAATAACCATAACAGGTGTAGATTTAACAAATGCTGGTGCATTAGTTAATGATGTTGCGATAATTAATAATTTATTGGCTGGCGGTAATTTAATAACGGATTAAATCCTACACTTGGTTTCTAACAAACAGCTAACTTTTAAAATAAAGTGTTCTATACAGCTATCGTTACTTCCTCTACCGTTGCCAATCAGACGAATGGGTAACCCTCGGAAAACACAGAGAAATTTACTGATATGGACTCTTTACCTTTACTATTTCCCATGGTCCCCCACATGCCGTTAATGACACTATTAGTTATATGTCCCCTCTATTATCGGTCTAACATTGGCAAGCATGGTGACCAATCATATTATTGATGCTCAACAAAAACCCACATGGCAATATCGGCAAAACTAGCCCCCCTGTTCAGCAATTTATCGTCACACCTCGCGTTAAAAACCTAGATAATCCCAAGTCAAACTGAGCTCAAACTTGCTCCGACAGCCCTGAAATTAAAGGACCCGTCATCCCCAAAGTTAAAAAGCCGTCATCCCTGAGATTAAAGACCCCGTCATCCCTGAGATCTTTTATCGGGGATCCATTTCCTTCTCAAACAACACTTCTAACGGACTCACTACTGTGCTCAAATTTTGCTGTAGTACATGGGTATAAATCTCAGTCGTTTTCACATCGGCATAGCCTAACAATTTTTGAACAACACGAATGTTTGTCCCTGCCTCCAATAAATACGTAGCAAATGAATGCCGTAGCGTATGCGATGTCACCCGTTTATCAATACCCACTTTATTCTTTGCAGCCCTAATTCCTTTTTGTAAACCAGTTCATCCAAATGATGACGTGCCAAAGCATGGTTCGAAAATGATGCCGAAGATGCTAAACAATGGTTAACACATCATAATATTATTGATCTTCAACAAAATCCTACTTGGCAATATCGGTTGAAATAAAACTCACCATCTTTTCAGCTATTCTTTAAATTTAAATACCAAAAAAGTTCATAAAACTTAGCTCAAACAACTCGGTATCCGGTACTGTATATACTCTCACAATAGAAACCGAAAAAATCTAAAAAGTATTTATTTATACTTGACAAAGAGAAAGTTATTCACTTTTAGAGATGCTTGCTAGTAAATGATAATAACAACGTCACCTAAGTCCTTGATCCTAATAACAGCAATGTAAGGCACTGATATTTATATGGTTTTTATTGGTGGTTATTTTTCAACCAATCCGCAAGGACTGTTACATAATAATGACTTAGCGGTTTTGTAGATAGTTAACCACAGAGTTATCCACAGGAAATGTGAGTAACTCTGTAAGTTGTTGATAGTCTATTTTATAAGTAATTTACTCAAGATTTTACTGGTGTAAAGCCTTCTGCCCGTTTCCGTCAGGATTGGGTAATACCATCAGGTGAAATTGCATACCTTCTGCATTGAGCTCTAACCATACGCCATCAAAAAGGAAATTGGGACGATTTGTATTGTGATGAATTTACAATATGCTAGCAGCCACTGAATATGTCGTTAGTGTGCAAATTATACAAAAGCAGTTATGATGGCTTGTAACTATTGAACCTGTAAAATCAATAGATTGTTCGGCAAGGAAAGCTGATGTACTGAATATGATATTCAGTGAAAAAATAAAAGCCAGAATATCAGGCTATTAATAAAGATAGGGAGATAACCAGAGCATGAAGCTTAAAACGCACATCCAATACTCTACTGTTCAATCAGTATCGAACTCAAAGTTATCCCCAAGTGTGCTCGCTATCGCTCACGGGACCTCCGCCTCGCTGGCCCCCTTAACTCGATCGCTAGGTGTACGCGAACCAGGTTATAGAGAAGATAATTTCTTCAAGCAACTTCCCTAAAATAAATGCCTGTTTGCCATAATTTTTACACTTTCAAAAAAAGTACAAGGAAATATGATAATGAGATTTATTATGAACTTAATGTTTTTATTTTTACTGAATAGCTGTGCGGCGCACTCTTCTCCTAACCTTGAAACATTATCTACAGAATTAAAGCCTGAAAAAATTCCTTCAGAAATGATGCTCGCATGGAAAAGCCTACGAATAGCAATATTGGCTGATGATGTTGAGGCTGTTGGTAAAGTAGTTCATTTTCCTCTTAGATCTCTGGATTATAGTTTAAATGAACTTGAATCTTTTTCTGAGCTTAAGAAACAGTTTATCAAGGTTTTTGAACCTCAATTGGTGAAAATAATAAGGAATGGTGAGTTTAGTTTGGCAAAAGGAAATCCTGGTTACGAAGTCGATTGTGCAGAAGGATATATGATTTTTGGTTTTGAGGAATATGAAGGTAAATATCGGCTTTCTTATTTTGGCAGCATTAACGAATAATAAAGCTAATTACTCAGCGTAATTTATGGCGAGAGGTTCATCAAGAATTTTTCCCAACAATAATCACAAGAAAATGCTAACCCGTGAAGCGTGTGCTTTACCCTAGTTTTGTTAAACGAAGGATCGGCATAAGTTATGCCCAAATATCAGGAAGCAGGCGTAAGAGTTGGATATGCCCGTAAATAATCATATTAAACTAAGATTTTAGAGATATTACATATGAAAATTTCAATTCAGACAGTTAGTGCTTCAATAATAGCCGTCAATGAGAACATCAAACAAACCCAAGAAGAAATAGAAGTAGCTACAGAAGATCAATACGTTATGTCCCTTCATGAGGACCTGCTATCGTTATCTAAAGCCCAAATTGAGCTCAAAGAACTATATATCATTAAACAAAAAGGCACAGATAACATGCCAACCTATGAGGAACTAACTAAATAAAATGCTAATAATTACATTTACTCAGACAGGAAATGCTACACATCGCCTGATGGTGATGTTGGGCGTTAAATGTAATAAATTATGAAAAAATCTCTTCGGATAATTGGAATATCATTTGGAGTACTTTTATTATTATTACTGACAAAGTGTTACTATTTTTTCTCTGATCTACCTGATTTATGTGCAAATACTTTAATAGAAAATGTTACTTCTTCTGATAAAAAATGGAAAGTTGTATTATTTGAACGTGATTGCGGTGCAACAACTGATTTTTCATCTCAAATATCTTTTTAAGAGTAGATGAAAAACTCCAAAATGAAGAAGGTAATATTTACATTTCTGATGGTTCCTCTGGCAACTACAGAGTAAATTTGGCATCAAATTCTGTCGTGAAAATAAGAGGGAATAGCAGAAGAATTGTAAAAAAAATAACTCAACTGAGTGGTGTTCATTTTGTTTATAAGTAAAACACCTATTAATGGTGTTCGTCATGTCGTCGAAAATGGCACATGAGGATGGTATCTTGGTGTAGTGAAGAGCTATCTAACGATCCTGATTTTTATAAGCCTTTACATGTAAGTCATATCCAGAAATATTTACCATCTATTAAAAAATATTTGGCTTTATCTATAGGCTGTAGATTCTTAATTGCAGATAATTATGAAGATATTTGGTTTGATGAAGCAATCACAATCGGATAACAAAAAAATGAACTCGGGAAAAACTAAGTCTTAATCCTGTTTTCTTACGCTATTTGTAGCTTGGCAGTAGAAGAGTTATTCACTTTTAGCGGTGCTTGCTATCAAATGGTAACAACAACACTCTCTAAGTTATTGATTCTACGGTTTAACACTGTAAGACATTGATATTGTTACAATTTTAAATGATGGTTGTTTTTTAACCAATTCGTGTGGACTGTTAGAGAATAATGACTTAGCGATTTTGTAGGGAGTTAACCACAGAGTTATCCACAGGAAATGTGAGTAACTCTGTAAGTTATTGATAGTCTATTTTCCGAGTAATTTCCTCAAGATTTTGCTGGTGTAAAGTCTTCTGAAAATTCAAGTGCATTGCCATCGGGATCACGGCAGAAGAATGCAGCTCTACCTGACTTACTACGCGATAATTCCACACCTGCAGCTTCTAATTTTTCAGCTAACTCATCCAAATTATCAACCACCAAAGCAACATGTCGATCTTTTCCGCCATGCTCGGGTCGTCCATCCATTGAGTCTGGATTTGGCAATACCATAAGATGTAATTGCTGGCCTTGTGCATTGAGATCTAACCATGCCCCATCAAAAGGAAAGTTCGGACGGTTTGTATTGTGATGAATTTGCAAGATGCCACAGTAGAAATCTAATGACCGTTGGACGTCTTCTATCAAGAAGCTTGCATGTGCAATTGATTTAATCATGATCTTTTCACCTATCTAAAATATTAATTTAAGTGCTACTTTACCTAATCACTCTTCATTTCTGTTCTTGCAACACCATATGCCGCTAGTAGTATCAAACCACCACCTAACCACTCTTGCAGTGACATTGCCTCATTAGTCAGCCACCAAGTAGCCATTGCCGCAACAACTAATTCAAATAACATAATGACTGATGATCTATATACAGGCATACTCGCAACACCATAGAGCACAGCGACTGTCATAGCTACGATAGCAATCCAGCCTAATAACCATGCTCCTAACCAAGCATTAATCGATGAGTCAGGAATAGGCGACTGTTGTGCCAACAATACTAATACTGATGTAATCACAACACCCCACCAGATAACACTTGTTTTGACACTCATTGAAACTGTACCTAACTTTCTAGCTTGGACATTATTAATAGAGAAAGCAATACTTGCTGTTAATGCTAACCAATCCGCTAAGCCATGCGGCCAAGGCCAGCCAATATCTTTATTCCATAACATCACTATCGAACCTGACATGGCAATGAGTAGCATGATGATTGCCGCTAATGATAATTTTTCTTTTAACCACCAGCGGCCTAATAATACGGTCCATAAAGGTGAAAGATAAAAGAGCAGCATAACTCGCATCACTTCGCCTTCAGTTAAAGCGACTAAGAAGGTTACATTAGTCACACCAGCAGCAACGGCAAGTATCATTAAATCTTTAAAATGTTGTGAAATAACATGATATTGTCGCCATAAAACAGGAATAACAAGTAACCCTGCTGCCAGATACATCACTAGAGAACTCCAAACTGCCGACATTCCGGCATCTTCAAGCAGTCTAATTGGGTACCAAATTAGCCCCCACATACTGGCAGAGAATAATAAGCAAGCAATGGCTAGACGGTGATGTGATGATTTTGATGTATTCATAGCTAGATCTTATACCATGTTACATATTGATGATGTGTTGTTTAGTTTTTCTCCATCACAATAACCCGCTATAATAGTCGGCTTTATTTATAGTGTTACGATTATGAATCCAGATCTGGCTCACTTGCACCCCTACCCATTTGAAAAACTTGCCCAACTTAAGGCTGGTTGTACGCCACCTAAAGATATGCCGCATATAGCATTATCAATTGGCGAGCCAAAACATCCAACACCTGGATTTATTACCGAAGCGGTTATCGAACATTGTCATGGCTTATCTACTTATCCAACTACAGTAGGCACCATAGAGCTGCGGCACACAATTGCCACATGGTTAGATAAACGTTTTCAATTAGCTGGAAATATTGATGCCAGTACGCAAATATTACCTGTTAATGGCACACGTGAAGCCCTATTTGCATTTGCACAGGCGGTTATTGATCGCACAACAACTGCACCACTCGTTATTATGCCCAACCCCTTCTACCAAATTTATGAAGGTGCCGCGATTTTGGCGGGTGCTCACCCCTATTTCTTAAACTGCACTGCTGATAATAACTTTGTGCCTGATTTTTCATCTGTTAGTGCCGAGGTGTGGGATCGCTGTCAGCTATTATATTTATGCAGCCCAGGTAACCCAACAGGTGCGGTTATTGACCAAGCAACGTTAACTAATCTCATTGATCTGGCTCATAAACATGACTTTATCATTGCTTCGGATGAGTGTTATTCCGAGATATATTTTGACGATGAAAAACCACCCGTTGGCCTATTACAAGCTGCTATAGCGGCAGGCTATACCGATTCAAGTCATTGTGTTGTATTCCACAGCTTATCAAAACGTTCAAATGCACCAGGCTTACGATCTGGATTTGTGGCAGGCGATGCGAAGGTATTAAAAAACTTCCTTCGTTACCGCACCTATCATGGCTGTGCGATGCCACCAGCGACACAATCAGCATCCATTGTTGCATGGAATGATGAAGATCATGTTGCATACAATCGTCAACTTTACCGTGAAAAATTTAAAGCTGTGCTTGCCATATTGTCACCTGTGATAAATGTTAGTCTGCCGGAAGCTGGTTTTTACCTTTGGGCTGAAACACCTATTTGTGATACTGAGTTTGCTCGTCGTCTTTTTGATGAGAAGAACGTCACCGTATTACCGGGTAGTTTCTTAGCCAGAGATAATGACAATGGTAACCCTGGTTCAAACCGTATACGTATGGCATTAGTTGCACCGATAGAAGAATGCATCAATGCTGCGCACCGAATTTCAGATCTAATTAAAAGCATATAAGTGCTGTAAACCGATCATTTGCATAACAAACAGGACAGTTAATTATTATGATTTTATACGGTATTAAAAACTGCGATACAGTTAGAAAAGCACGTCGTTGGCTTGAAGCTAACAACGTAGATTTTCAGTTTCATGATTTCCGTGCTGATGGCTTAGATAAAGAGACTATTGATGACTGGCTAAAGTCAGTATCATGGGAAACATTACTTAATAAACGTAGCACAAGCTGGAAACAGTTAGATGATGTTCGCAAAGAACAACTCGATCAATCTATTGCTATTGAGTTAATGCTAGCAAACCCAACACTTATTAAACGTCCAGTATTCTCTGACAGCTCAGGCTGTAAGGTCGGATTCAAAGAAGCGGATTACGCCGCTTATTTTGCCAAATAATAAAAGAGCCAACTATGTCTGCAACGCTTGAACTCACTAAAGATCTTATTAGCCGCCCAAGTGTGACACCAGAAGATTTTGGATGTCAGCAGCTATTAGCGGATCGTCTCTCTGCAGTCGGTTTTACTGTTGAGCATTTACGTTTTGGTGACACCGATAACATCTGGGCACGTCGAGGTACAGAAGGCCCATTACTCACCTTTGCAGGCCATACTGATGTTGTGCCTACCGGTCCTGAAGATAAGTGGACCTCTCCACCTTTTGAACCCACTATCCGTGATGGTTTGTTATATGGTCGTGGTACAGCAGATATGAAAGGTAGTATTGCTGCCTTTGTGACCGCGTGTGAGCGATTTATTGCAGAACATTCAGCTCACACTGGCAGTATTGCCTTCCTTATCACCAGTGATGAAGAAGGTCCTGCAACAGGCGGAACAGTTAAAGTTATTGAAACATTAGAAGCGCGTAATGAAAAAATTGACTGGTGCCTTGTCGGTGAACCAAGCAGTACAAATAAAGTGGGTGATATTGTTAAAAATGGCCGTAGAGGATCACTTAATGGTCGTCTAACGGTTAAAGGTAAACAAGGCCATATTGCTTATCCTCATTTAGCTGAAAACCCTATTCATACACTGACTCCAGCTCTAACTGAATTATGTAATGTTGAATGGGATCAAGGTAATGATGACTTCCCACCTACAAGCTTTCAAGTATCGAACCTTAATTCTGGTACAGGTGTAACAAACGTCATCCCTGGCACAGCTGAGTTGGTATTTAACTTTCGTTACTCAACTGAAGTCACTCATGAACTTTTGCAACAAAGAGTAGAAGCTATTCTTGATCAACATAATATTAACTATGAGTTAAGTTGGGAGCTGTCTGGAAAGCCATTTCGTACAGCAAGTGGTGCATTAGTTGATGCGACCAAACATGCCATTAAAGCTATTACTGGCTACGACACTGAACTATCGACATCAGGTGGCACATCAGATGGACGATTTATTGCTCCAACTGGCGCACAAGTGGTTGAATTGGGCCCTTTAAATGCAACCATTCATCAAATTAATGAATGTGTTTCTGTCGCTGATCTTGATACTTTATCTGATATTTATGAAGTTCTGCTCGGGCAGTTATTAGTCAATAATAATCACGCATAAATTTGATTATTACAAACACTAAATTTCTGATAGAGTATCGTCTTCATTAACGTTACAACAAAAGGACTTCCCATGTCAGAAGCAGCTGTCAGCACCACGACTCCAAAACTAATTTATATCTTATTTATGGCCAATGTCATTATTCCTTTTCTAGGATTAATCGGCGTAGTCATGGCTTATGTAAATAAATCTGATGCACCAGAGTGGTTACAAACACATTACCAATTTCAAATCCGTACATTCTGGATTGGCTTATTGTACTTATTTGTAGGTGCTTTATTATCACTAATCCTGATCGGTTACCTAGTTATCTTATTTACCGTCGTTTGGATTATTGTTCGCAGTGTAAAAGGCATGAAATATTTAGATGCTCAACAAGCACATCCCAACCCAACAGGCTGGATGTTTTCTTAATATTTAAAACATTAAGTCATGCAAAGAAACGCGCTTTTATAGCGCGTTTTTTATTTGTCACTACGATATATGGCTAATGGGCCTGTTGCCTGTTCCGTCGGCATGATCTCCATTGTAGTCACATTCACATGTTCTGGCGTATTTGCTAGCCACAGAATTGTATTCGCAATATCATCTGCCGTTAATGCTTGCGTTCTATCATAAACATTCTCGGCACGCTGCTCATCCTCTTTAAATCTGACCATCGAAAACTCAGTTTCTGCATTGCCAGGTTCAATATTAGTAACACGGATACCTGTACCTAATAAGTCTGCACGTAAAGCTAATGAAAACTGTCTAACAAAAGCTTTGCTAGCACAATACACATTGCCGCCAGGATAAGGCCAATTACCTGCAATTGAGCCTATATTAATAATGTATCCCTGCCCTCGTTGCTTCATCATGGGTAATGCTGTTCGAGTGCAATACATTAATCCTTTAATATTGGTATCAACCATCCGCTCCCAGTCATCAATATCTGTGTCATAAGCAGGTTCTAAACCTAATGCCAAACCTGCATTGTTGACTAGTACATCTATTTCAGAAAATGCTTCAGGCAAGTTTTCAAATGCACTAATAACAGCATTACGATCAGTAATATCGAAACAACAGCTATGAACTTTATCTGTTCCACCCAGTTCAGTTTGCAATGAATCCAGTCGCTGTTGTCTGCGACCCGTAATAATGACTTTCCAGCCCTTATCTGAAAATAAGCGAGCACATGCCTCTCCAAACCCAGAACTTGCTCCCGTTATCATAATTGTTTTCATAATGAATTAGCTCTCAGGCCGCTGAGATAATATCTCTAAAGCTGCGATACGGTAGGCTTCTGCTAATGTTGGGAAATTAAACGTACTTTCAACAAATATATCGACATTAGCATCACATAACATGGCCATATGGCCTATATGAACCACTTCTGTCGACCCTTCACCCACTAACATTACCCCTAGAATTTTTTTACCTTCCGAGTCTGCAACAATTTTCAGCATGCCTTCGGTATTACCAGAAATCTGTCCTCGAGCCACTTCAGCAAACTGGGCTGTGCCCACAAGGATATTACCGTGTTGCTCGCGTGCTTGTTTTTCTGTTAAACCGACAGAAGACAATTCAGGAATCGAATAAATACCTGCCGGAATAAGTTGGCTCATCGTGCCAATTTCAATACCTAGGGCATTACATGCAGCACGACGTCCCTGCTCCATTGAAGCAGAGGCTAATGATGGTGGGCCAATCACATCACCTGCTGCATAGATATTAGATACTTGTGTACATAAGTTTTCATCCACACTGATCAAACCACGTTCATTGAGTGATAAACCGGCATTTTCAAGTTCTAAACCCTTTACATTAGCGACACGACCTGCAGCACAAAGTAGCTTCTGACTACGTACCACGGTGCCATCAGCACATTCCGTTACAACATCACTAATACCATCCCAGTACACTTTTTCAACGTTTTGGCTACCCATCCATGTGCCGCCCATATCTTCAAAGGCATGCACAAAGGTATCAGTCATATCACTATCTAAGAAGCCCAGTGGTGTCGGGTAGCGATCAATCATCGTCACTTTTACGCCTAAGGCCTGAAAGATAGTGGCGTACTCACTCGCAATGACCCCGCCACCCAAGACCGTTAGACTAGAAGGTAAATACAACATTGATAAGATGGAATCACTATCAAATAGGTGTTCGTGATCAATAGGAATATTATCTGGATCCCGAGGATAGGAGCCTGCTGCAATAATCACTATTTTCACACTGACATCAGCAGTTTCACCACTCACTTTAGTAATTTTTACCGTGTGACTATCAACAAAACTTGCTCGACCATGAATATGTTCAACATTATTTCGATCAATTTGCTTTCGCATATAATCATCATGCGATTTAAGCACTTCATCTAAGCGATTAATCAGCGTGTGCATTTCTGTATCTTCACCCAGCTCAAAATCAGCCAATGCGGCATTTTGACGCATATGTTTTACCCGAAGTGCATTTTCACGCAATGTTTTTGATGGAATAGTGCCTCGATGAACACAGGCGCCACCAAATAAACTGTCACGCTCTATAATGGCAACACTTTGTCCCGCTTTCGCAGCTTGAATGGCAGACTTCTGCCCAGCAGGGCCACTACCAATAACCAAAACATCATAATCATACTGTTCATTACTCATGATGATAATCCTTCCAAACGTGCTTTCACCGCTCCTGTTTGACCCAGTAAAGATTCAACTTCATCTTGATATAAGTTTAATGTCGTTAGAACTGGCAACGTGATTAATATTTCTCTATCTAAGTTTTCAGGTTTCAACATATGAGTCGCAAATCTGGCGCCGGCAGTAATTTGAGCCGTTTGTTCACCAGTAGGTAAACTGCTATTCTGATCGGTATACTCACTCACTGCATCAATCACTAAGGTTGGCATTTTCCATGAATTCACCACTGCTTGGCTTACTTGCTGACAATAAGTGTTTTCCAACTGTTGTACTTCACCTTTAGTCAGCGTTATATTTCGCTGCTCAGCTAAGTCTAAAATAGCTTGTAATACAGCAGGACGACCAATTGAATGTAATAAACCCGCGAGAAAAGCGACTTCAACATTACTACGGCAATATCTCGCAATTTCTTTTGACCATAATGAGGTTGCTAAGGCATGACGCCAAATATCTGCAACATACTCTTCATAGCCTGGCGTATTAAACATTTTGGCACCACTAGCTGCAGCTATAGCTATCTCACTTATCACCGCCATACCTAATCGTGCAATGGCTTGTTGTAGTGAGACCAAGTTTGACATCGGTGTGTACGCAACTGAGTTGGCAATACGCATAACATGTCCGGCAAGAGACTGATCGCTCTGAATTAAGCTTGCCATTTCACTCGCATCTGAACCAGGATTCTGTGCCAATATGAGTGCTTTATTAGCTACTTCTGGCAACATAGGCACTTCTATACCACCGCTATTAATAAGCTGCTTTAATGCATCACTTAATGATTCAACCTGACTTGACATGGACTACCCTTCTCTACTTATGACACTAATGACGACTAATAAAACTGATGGCTGATTATGCCCCTTCAGAAAATACAATTGTTCGACGACCTGAAATAATAATTCGATGTTCTATATGTGCTTTTACAGCTTTTGCTAAGACTAGACGTTCTATGTCTTTACCAATCATCACTAAGTCTTCAGGGCTATTATCATGCATCACACGTTCAACACCCTGATCGATGATAGGTCCTTCATCCAAATCAGCTGTTGCATAATGAGAAGTTGCACCAATAATTTTAACGCCACGATCGTATGCTTGATGGTAGGGTTTTGCACCTTGGAATGCTGGTAAGAAACCATGATGAATATTAATGACACGACCTGCATGTTGCTCAACAAATTCTTCAGATAAAATCTGCATATAACGAGCCATTACAACTAGATCAATATCGTATTCATCCAGCAAAGCATTTATTTGAGCTTCTTGCTGAGGTTTAGTCTCTTTTGTAATCGGCAAATGATAAAAAGGTTTGTTAAATTGTTTTGCCATTCCAGCGAGATCATTATGGTTGCCAATAACAACAGGGATTTCACACTTTAATTCACCTTCTAATTCACGTGATAAAAGGTCATAAGGGCAGTGTGAGGCGCGAGTGACTAATAAGGCGACACGGTATGGCTGATCTGAATATCTTACCGACCATGTTAAGTTTAATGCTTTAGCAAACTCAGTGAACTGTTGCTCTAATCTTGAATGTTCTAAACCGCCATTATCTTCTAATTTAATCCGCATAAAATACTGACTATCTTGTACATCAGTGTATTGCTGACAATGTAGAATATTAAAATCACGTTCAGAAAAGAAGCTGGTTATTCCAGCAACTAAGCCTTTTTGATCTTGGCATTGAATAAGAAAAACGATAGCGTTCATGAAATCTTTTTTACCGTAAATAAATTATGTTATGGCACTGTATCATTAATTTAATAGCTATAGTCAAACTATTATAAATATTAATATTCAGTGTATTTAGCTGATCGTCCTTTCACTTTCTCGATGGGATATTTCCGTGCATTTTTCTTTATTTTTGCTTCCACTGCTTTATTGATATCAATACCAACATCATGACAAAGGTAGCTTAGATAAGCGACTACATCAGCAACTTCATCTTCTAAATCTTCACGTTTGTCAGACTTTAATTTCAAACTGATTTCTTCATCATTTTTCCATTGAAACCATTCTAATAGTTCAGAGGCTTCTATAGACAATGAAATTGCTAGTTCTTTAGGTGTATGGAACTGCTCCCAATCACGTTCACGGCGAAACTCAATTAAGCGATTAAGAAGTTCTGGTTTAATCATAGTCAAAAAACTCACTTATTTTATTTAAAAATAGCTGAGGAGCTTCAGCATGAACCCAATGCCCAGCCTGCTCTATTGTCACTATCTCTGAATTAGGGAAAGATGTTTGAATTGCTGCGATATCTTGATCTTGAACATAATCAGATCGCCCACCACGAATAAAGCAACTGGATACATTCATTCTCTTACCGTCACATACAGCACTAAGTAATTGAGGATAAACATCATATAATGCTGGTAAATTTATTCGCCAGCTTAATAGCTCATTATCAGTAGCTAAATTCATCAATAAAAATTGTCGTACAGCTTTATTTGGCAGAGAAATACTTAATGCTTTATCGAGTTCATTACGTGTTGAGTAGTGTGATAAATCCAAGTCTAATAGTGCCTTAAATATGCTGCTATGTTCATCACTATAGGTTCGAGGTGCAATATCAACCACGACTAATTTACGGAGTAATTTTGGATATCGTTGGCTAAAAACCATTGCCACCTTGCCACCAACAGAATGACCAATAAGATCTATCGAGCTTAAATTCAACTCTTCGACAAGTTCAGCCAAATCATCCGCCATTAATTCATATGTTTGCTCAGAACTATGAGGTGAACGACCATGATTACGTAAATCAACAGTAATAACTTGCGCCTTTGTTACCAGCTGTTTTGCTAAGCCACGCCAATTATCAGCGGAACCAAATAAGCCATGCACAATAACTAAGGCCGGCCCTGAACCAGAAGTTTGATGATGTAATTTCATGAAATGAATATTTTATAGTTTGGGTATAATGGCTTCATTTTATGACAATTGGAGATTTTTTGTGGAAGATGAAACTATTTTAATCATGTTAGTGCAACAATATGCAGGAAAGCATGGCATTACCTTTAGTTCGAAACATCTGGATGACCCGGAAAAGAAAGCTAAACTTATTACCCTCATTCAAGAATCACTAGCGGGTAAACGTGGTGTAGTAACAGATGAAGATCTAGATTAAACAAAAAGGCCACCTAAGAAGGTGGCCTTTTTACTGTTACTTAAGGTTTGACTGGAAAACTAATCAGCTAATTTTTCAAAAACTAAGCTAGCGTTAGTGCCACCGAAACCAAAACTATTCGACATAATCGTTTTCAAACCCGCATTATCTTTACGTTCACGAATAATAGGAACGCCAGATGCTTCAGGATCAAGGTTTTCAATATTTGCTGATGCAGCAATAAAATCATTTTCCATCATCAATAAACAATAAATTGCTTCTTGAACACCCGCAGCACCTAATGAATGGCCTGATAATGATTTAGTTGAGCCTACCACTGGTGCATTATCACCAAAGGCCTTCTTAACCGCACCAAGCTCTGCCAAATCACCAACTGGTGTACTTGTACCATGAGCATTGATGTAATCAATTGGTGCGTTCACTGTTGATGTTGCAAGCTGCATACAACGTACTGCACCTTCGCCTGATGGCGCAACCATATCATAACCATCAGAAGTTGCAGCATAACCTGTCAATTCAGCATAGATTTTCGCACCACGTGCTTTTGCATGTTCGTATTCTTCTAATACAACAACACCACCACCACCAGCGATAACAAAACCATCACGGTCAGCATCATAAGCACGAGAAGCTTTTTCAGGTGTGTCGTTATATTTAGTTGATAAAGCACCCATCGCATCAAACAGTGAACTCATTGTCCAATGTTCTTCTTCAGCACCACCAGCAAACACAATATCTTGTTTGCCCAATTGGATTTGCTCCATTGCATTACCAATACAGTGTGCACTTGTTGCACAGGCTGATGACATTGAGTAGTTAACACCTTTAATTTTGAATGGTGTAGCTAAACAAGCTGAGGTCGTACTACCCATAACCTGAGTCACACGGTATGGACCAACACGGCGAATTCCTTTTTCACGCAGAATATCAGCAGCTTCAACTTGATTAGCAGCTGATGCACCACCAGACCCCATTACAAGGCCTGTACGTGGGTTAGACACTTGCTCATCAGTTAAACCTGAGTCTGCAATTGCCTGTTTCATCGAAATATAAGCATAAGCAGCTGCATCACCCATAAAACGTAGTGTTTTACGGTCAATGTGCTCTTTAAAATCTATATCAACACTACCTGCAACATGACTTCTAAATCCCATATCAGCATATTCTTGTTTAAAACGAATACCTGATCGCCCTAAACGTAGTGATTCTGTAACTGTTTCAGCATCCAATCCCAAACATGATGTAATACCTAAACCTGTGACAACTACACGTTTCATTGATATTTCCTAAAAATCTTCAGTTGAAGTAAATAAACCTACTTTAAGGTCGTTTGCTACATATATTTCACGTCCATCGACAGAGACCGTACCATCTGCGATAGCTAAGACTAACTTACGTGCAATCACACGTTTCAAGTCTAATTTATAAGTTACTTTTTTTGCTGTAGGCAGTACTTGTCCAGAGAATTTTACTTCACCAGAACCTAAAGCACGACCTCGACCAGGATTACCATCCCATCCTAAGAAAAAGCCAACTAATTGCCACATGGCATCTAGACCGAGGCAGCCTGGCATAACAGGATCACCAGGGAAATGACAATCGAAAAACCATAAGTCTGGGGTGATATCTAGTTCAGCAATAACTTCACCCTTGCCGTATTTACCACCTTCATTAGAAATATGTGTGATGCGATCCATCATCAACATATTAGGGGTTGGTAATTGTGCATTGCCAGGGCCAAACATTTCGCCGCGACCGCATTGTAAAAGCTCTTCGTATGTAAATGATGATTGTTTACTCATTGGTTCCTCTTAAGAACGCCTCCCAGTCTATAATGTTTCATAATATCATGACCAGCTAAAAACAAGAAAAAATGATGAACTATATCTCATATTCTCAGATACAAAAAAGCCATGGAAGCAATGCGCCATGGCTTTTTAAAGCAACGAACTAATAATAACTACTTATTATCTAATATTGCCGTTGTTTCAGGTAATGCGACATGCAAACTTTCTAATAAACTACCTGTACTATTAAGTACTCGATAGAAAGCAAACAACTGATCATATTGAGCATTTACTAATGCTTGACGAGCAACAAACACTTCATTTTCAGAGTCTAATAAATCAAGTAAGGTACGTTGACCTAAACTAAATTGTTGTTGGTAAGCATTTCGTGAATTCTCACTTGAATCTACGTGAAGCTGGAAAAAATTCATCTGACTATTAACCGTTTCTAATGCGTTCCATGATAAACGAACACTCTGTTCAACTTGACGATGAGTATTATTTCGGATTTCTGCTGCTTGGTTAATTAAAAAAGCAGTTTCTTCTCTACGAGCTTTATCTTTACCACCATTTAACAAGTTATAACGTAAACGAAACATTGCCGTCACATCATTATTATGTCCATCCACACCGTCAAGGTCATTATTTGCTGTTGTGCCCAGCTCAAAATCAACTCGTGGGTAAAAGACAGCTAAGGCAGTATCATGCTGAGCATTAGCAGAATCAAGATCTGCATTAGCTGATTTCAATGTCGGATGATTCTCTATTGCTACGTTTATCGCTTCATCCAGTGTTTTTGGTAACAAGTTTGCTGGAGAATCAGGATCGGATAAACTATCAACTGCATCACCTACAACACGCAAATAATTAGTTTCAGCATCACGAAGGTTACTTTGCTCTGCTATTTGGTTGGCTCTTGCAAGTGCTACACGACCTTGACTCTGGTCCATATCCGCTTTACGCCCAACACCACGTTCACTGCGTAATTTGATTTGATCATGGGTGCGTTCATGTGCTTCAAGGTTTGTAGTTGTTAGATCAACTAAGCGCTGTCTACGTAATACATTTAAATAAGCATCAACGGCTTCTAGGCCTGTATTTTCTGCTGCACCAAAAACACCATAAGCACGTGAATTTGTGCGTGCGGTATGACGAAGAACTTCATTTTTTGTTTGCATTCCATCAAACAACATTTGACGCAAATTTAAGCTAGCTTCATCACGGTTCATATGAACATTATCATGAGACACCGCACGTGTAGTCGTGTTATCTGTTGATTCGTAACCAGTACCTATTGCTAGGTCTACTGTTGGAAGGTATCCAGCACGTGCCTGCAGTACTTCTTTAGATACAGCTTCACGTTCATTACTTGCAGCTAATACATCAGGATTTGTCTTGATAGTGACATCTACAGCCTCCTGAAGTGTTGCAGCAGAAACTGATGCCGAGGTAATGATGTATAAAGACACCATCTTAATAGTATTTCTAAATTTCATCCGAGTTATTCCTAAAGTAATATATGAAATTCATTCCTTGAATTCTCTCCATTTCTGCGACTTCAGTCACACTTTAACACAATTTATATCTGAAATATAAATCAAACTTAACTTAATGCTTTGTTTAAGCTACTTAATACTTTGTTTAAACTCTAAAATTAGCCTCGTAAATCCCTAAAAAATATTGCTAATGATAAGCGGTCTGCAAGATCCATCTTTTGAAAAACAGCTGTTAGATGTGCCTTCACAGTACGTTCTGTTATCGCCATATCTTTTGCTATCATTTTATTAGTCGCCCCATGACTCACTAATTTAGCTACTTCTAACTCTTTTGGTGACAATGTTGCTACAGCTTCTTTGTGTGCCTCACTGATCAATGGAACATGACTAAGTTCATCAATTAAACCTGAAATCACATGACGTTCAATCCAAACTTCACCGTGCAAAATACACTGTACCGCTTCATTCAATTTGCCTAATGACACTGAGGTGTCAAAATATCCTCGTGCACCATGTTTAAGTAATTTTACTTGTTCACTACTAGCGCAATCTAAGCCAGTAATTAGAATTCTAGAATTAGGACTGTTAGCTTTAATTGTTGCCAGTACTTCTTCTTCTTTATTCCCGAGGATAAGCTGAGCACAGATTATTAATGCCGCATTTTCATTCCCCACAGAAGTTAAATATTCAGCTAAGCTAATACTTGCTTTAATATTATAATTATCTATCAGTTCAGACTGTACAGAAGATTGTAAGTCTCCTTCAGGAATAATAAGCTGAATCTGTGGCATGGCAATTAGGCTCATCTTTCTCTTAGTGCCTCATTTTTTGCCTTAAGAATTGGTTTTAACAAATAGTCTAACACCGTTTTCTTCCCAGTTAATATATCGACACTTGTCGTCATTCCAGGAATAATATTTAACATTCCTTTACTACTATCAATATAATTTTTATCTGTTCGCAAATAAATCAAATAAAAACTTTCATCTTTTTCATTAGTAATGGTATCGGCACTAATTCGTTCAAGTTTCGCTGGTAAACCACCATAAATTGAAAAATCATAAGCAGTCAGCTTAATCATTGCCTCTTGGCCAGGCCTTAAAAAGGCAATGTCCGCGGGTCTGATCTTAGCTTCAATCAATAAATTATCTTCAATTGGCACAATTTCGACCAAATCCATACCTGGTTGGATAATCCCACCCTCTGTATTAATTTTTAATTGTTTAATTGTACCTTTTACTGGAGAACGAACTTGTGTTCTTGTCACTCTATCTTCAAGAGAAAATACTGTTTCTTTTGTACGAGATAATTCTGCATTAACCTCTGAGAATTGGCTCGCAGCACTAGTTCTAAACTGAACTTTTTGTTCTTCAATCTTCTGTCTTGCTTCGTTCAATGCTGATTTAATTCTTGGTATAGCCAATCGATTCGCTTCCATTTCACCATGTAAATCATTCACAGAACGTTTCAACCGTAAGATTTCAACTTCGGATAAGACTCCTGCCTCAACCAATGGTTCAGACATTTTAAGCTCTTCATCACTTAGCTCATAACTTATCTTTAATTGAGATTGTCTCGCATAGCGTTCAACTAGCTCTTGTTGTCGCTGTACTTCTTGTTGCTTTAATACTCGAATAGCTGAATCTAGCTCTAATTGACGAGTTTTATACAATGCCATTTCATTTTCGGCTAATACTGGATTAACCTCCATCACTTCTGGTGGAACGACAAACCTAATATCTTCCCTCTCAGCCTTGAGACGTGTACTACGAGCTAATAATTCATAATATTTCAACTCTGTTTCTCTAAATGAAGATGAAAAACGCGTATCATCAATCTTCAACAGAACCTGTCCCTTTTCAACTATTTGGCCTTCCGCTACTAAAACTTCAGATAAAATACCGCCCTCTAAGTTTTGTATAACTTGGATCTTACTCGAAGGCACCACTTTGCCATCACCACGAGTGACTTCATCCAATGTAGTTTCATAGGCCCACCAAGCAGCAGCAAGGAAAAATGCTAGCGTCAATATGAGCAATGAATGTCCTAGCCTATGTGCTGATTCTAATGTTGCAGCACTTACTTCTGACATAAATTCAGCGTCATCAGGATGAGAATGTTTTAGAAATGCCATTTTACATCTATCCTTTTGACACTTTGATATGGCCTTTCTTAAGCGCTGTTAATATTTGTTCACGCGGTCCATCAGCAAGCAAGTTACCCTGGTCTAGTACAATTATTCGGTCAACTAAACTCAATAATGACGCTTTATGTGTCACTAAGAGTAATGTTTTGTCCGCAAGTTCCGCAGCAAGCTTAGCTTTAAATTGGTCTTCGGTACTATTATCCATCGCATTAGTCGGCTCATCTAACACCAGAACAGGCGGTTCAAGCAATAATGCTCTTGCCACAGCAATACTTTGGCGTTGCCCTCCCGATAAACCTTCACCGCGCTCACCAACCGGCAGGTCAAAACCAGCAGGATGTCGATTAACAAACTCTGTTACCCCAGCCACTTCTGCAGCTTTAAGTACCGCGGCATCATCGGCAAAGGGCGCTCCCATCGCAATATTGTCACGAACACTGCCAAAAAAGAGTACAACATCTTGCGGGGCATAGCCGATATTACGACGTAAATCGACAGGATCAACCTGACGAATATCTGTACCATCTAGCAAAATGGCACCATCGGAAGGTTCATATAAACCTAATATTAGTTTCTCAATTGAACTTTTTCCCGATCCAATCCGGCCAATAAAGGCTACTTTTTCACCGGGTTGAATCGAAAAAGAGATATTAGATAAAGCATCTATTGGCTGCTCTGGATAGCGAAATGAAACATCCTTAAATATAATGCCGCCTTTAAAGTCTGGCCGGTGCAAGAACTCTCGTCCCGATGGACGTTCTACCGGTAAACTCATTAAGTGATTAAGAGAACTCAAAGCCGCTTTAGATTGATGATAACGCGTTAATATTCCTGCAACTTGACCTAAAGGTGCTAATGCTCGTCCAGTAAGAATCGTGCTTGCAATTAATGCCCCCATCGTAATCTCACCTTCAGATATTTTATAGACGCCAAACACAACAACACTGACTGATGCCATCTGCTGTAAAAACGAAGTAAAATTAACGGCTATCGATGACAATATACGTGAACGCTGACTATATTTAGAAATAAAACCAATAGTCTGTTCCCATTTTTTCTGAATAGGTGATTCAGCACCAATACTCTTAATTGTTTCTAGGCCGGTTAATGTTTCAATTAACGTTGCACTTTTTTGCCCCGAATGACGAAATAATTGTTGAACCGTACGCCCTAAAGGAACTTGAATGATAAGGCTAACTAGAATAGCTAAAGGTATCGCAGCTAATGGAACATAGGCCAGCTCGCCTCCAATAGTCCAAATAACAAAAATGAACAAAAATGAAAATGGTAAATCAATGAGAGTCGTTAACGTTGTTGACGTAAAAAACTCTCGGAATGATTCAAATTCTTGCATGCTATTTGCAAATGAACCGACAGAATTGGAACGGGAGGCCATCTTAATCCCCAGCACTTTCTCAAAAATAGTGGCGGAGAGTATGACATCGGCTTTTTTACCCGCCATATCGATAAAATAGCCACGCAATGTTCGAAGCAATAAATCAAAAACAAAAACGGTTGTCACTCCAATAGCGAGCACCCACAAGGTTTCTATTGCATGGTTTGGTACAACTCGATCATATACATTCATTATAAATAATGGTGATGCCAAAGCAAAAGTATTTACTAAAATTGATGCAACAAACACTTCACCATAAATTGGCCAGAAACGTAGGATTACTCCCCAAAACCAATGTTTTGCCCGCGGGATAGCACTACTTTCTGTTCGATTATCGAAATGATGGACAGCTTTAACAAAAATAGCAAAACCGGCATATTGCTCTTGCAATAATTCTAATGAAACTTCAGATTCACCTTCACCTGACTCAGGAAAAATAACACGAGCAGTATCTGCTCTAAATTCTAAAATGATACAAGCGGTACTATCTTCCAACAACAGTACCGCTGGAAGAACAAGATTTGATACTTTTCTAAGGGGACGCTTAACAACTTTTGATGACAAGCCAGCTCTTTCTGCTGCGCGCGAAAATAATTTAGGCGTGAGTTTATTATCAACTAGAGGAAGTCCCGCTATTAGCGATTCTGCACTATGAGGCTTATCCAGAAGCTTGCTAAGAATAGTTAAACAACTTAGTAATGGATCGTCCAATGTATGCTGACTATTTTCAGCATCCCACTGTGGCTTAGTTCCTTCTAATGATGTTGTATCTTGAGCCATACCTGTAGCTTTATCCTAAATGAACAGCAATGAATATATACATCTTACAAAATGTGAACCAGTTCACAAAATTTATTTATCATGAAGCACTCATTTTACGAGTAAATCATTCTAGCATTATAGTAGACTGATAAGCCTCAATGCAGATAGATATTTTTCTTAGTTACTTTTATTTTCTTATTATTAATATAATTAATTTATCTTTTTGATGCTTTTGGTAATATAGATGCTCTAACAAATTACAATTAAGTAGGTCTTAGCAATGGCATATGTACATCGAAATTCTCTTGGTGAAATTGATTCAGTTTCTGAAAATGCTAGTGATCAGGCTCAAGAGTATGTATCTATCGATCACCCTGAACTGACTAATTATCTAAAGCAGTCCGACAATAGCGATGATGTTAAAGCTGCACTTTCCGTATCAGATGTCACACTAGTTCGAGTTCTTGAAGATCTAGTTAACACCCTTATAGATCAAAAGGTTATATTATTTACAGATCTTCCTCTCGCTGCTCGTGAGAAATTATCAGAAAGGGAGAAAATACGTGGTCATTTAACGACCCTCGACAATCTCATGGGAGATGACGAGGGGATTTTATAAGCTATTTTCTGCTTTTAGAGTCTTTCACATGCTTAGTACCTTGACCAGCTGTACGTTTTCTTTCTTCTTTAAATGGGTTCTTACCCTGCTTAAATTCAATTACTATCGGCGTACCGTGTAAGTTTAAAACATCTCTAAATGTATTTTCTAAATAGCGCTTATAACTATTCGGTGTGGCATCTGTTTGATTACCATGAATAATGATTCTAGGCGGGTTTTTACCACCTAAATGCGCATAACGGAATTTAATTCTACGACCATGCACGAGTGGTGGCTGATGATCTGATACAGCATCTTCTAAAACTCTCGTTAACCTTGGTGTAGGAATTTGCGACATTGCAGATTGATATGCTTGTTTGACTGATTTAAATAACAAACCTACACCGCTACCATGCAATGCTGAAATAAAGTGTGTATTTGCAAAGTTCAAAAATGGTAATCGACGTTCAACATTAGATGTTACCCATTCACGTTCTTCTTTATCCAAACCATCCCATTTATTAACGGCAATAACTACAGCACGGCCACTTTGAATAATCAGTCCGGCAAGGTGCAAATCTTGCTCAACGATACCTTCATGAGCATCTAATATAAGCAAGACAACATTCGCATCTTCTAGTGCTTGTAGTGTTTTCACAATACTAAATTTTTCTAGCATTTCTGATACTTTTGAGCGCCTGCGAACACCAGCAGTATCTATCAATATGTACTCTGTACCATCTTTCTCAAATGGAATATGAATGCTATCTCGTGTGGTTCCTGGCTCATCAAAAGCAACAACACGCTCTTCACCCATGATACGGTTAATTAGAGTCGACTTTCCTACATTTGGTCGCCCTAGAACCGCTAAGCGAATAGTATTATCTCGCTTGTCTTTATCATCACCTTCTTCATCTTCATCTTCAACTTCACGAGATATAACCGCGGGAACATCGTCTATAAGTGCAGACAGTAAATTGCTAATACCACGACCTTGTGAGGCAGATATAACTTGTGGCTCACCTAGACCAAGCGCATAAAACTCAGCGGCGACCATTTCTTTTTGCTCACCTTCTGATTTATTTACAATCAAAATAGTTGGCTTACCAATAGTTCGTAATTTTTTAGCAACAGCTTGATCATCAGCAACTAATCCTGCTCGGCCATCAACCAAGAAAAAAACAAGGTCAGCCTCTTCTATAGCAAGATCAGCCTGCTTCTTCATCAAGTCTGACATATCATCCGATTGAGCTGTCAAACCACCAGTGTCAATGAGAATGAAATCAAAACTATCATAAGTTACCTTACCGTATATTCTATCGCGTGTTAGGCCTGAGAAATCGGCAACAAGAGCATCTCTGCTGCGAGTGAGACGGTTGAATAAAGTAGATTTACCGACATTAGGTCGGCCTACTAAAGCTATAACAGGTTTCATATTACTGGATCCGGAATGCGGTTAAGGTACCATCAGAAGCGGTAACAAATACCAAATCATCTTTTACTACAGGTTTACTGCGAATAGCATCATCAGTGATTCTGACTCGAGTTACAAAACGACCATCAGCTCGAGACATCCAATGTACATAGCCTTCAAAATCACCGGCAATAACATAGTCACCAACAATCACTGGTGCAGTTACTTTCCGACGTAAAAGACGCGTTTGGCGCCAAAGAGCATCTCCAGAACCATCTTGAAGCGCCCAAACATATCCAGCCTGATCTGTAACATATACAGCGTCACCACTAGCAACATCTAGCCCCGAACGAGAAGACATTTCACGAGACCATAACATTCTGCCAGTATCAAGATCTAAGGCTGCAAGTCTGCCATTATAGGCAACAACATAGACCACACCATTTTTGATAACAGGTGCAGAATCAATATCAACAAGCCTATCTAATTCTGTTCTGCCTCGTGGCACAGCAACACTTTCTTCCCAAATCACATTGCCATCAATAAGTGATAACGCGACTAGTTTGCCATTAGCATAACCAGCAACCACCTTATCATCTACTAGTACTGGTTCACTGGCACCACGTAGACTAAGTAAAGGTACAGTTCGCTGATAAGCCCAGAGAACATGACCATCTGCTGCAGATAAGCCGGTCATTCGACCATCAGCTGTTCTCGCTACTACAACATCCATAGATGCTTTAGGTGGAGCCAATACTTCACTGCTAAGTTTCTTTTGCCATAGTAATTTGCCGGTTATTTCTTCTAGAGCAAAAATATTGCCTTCTTGGCTCCCCACTAGGATAAGACCACTACCACCACCTGCACCAGAAATAATTGGAGCATCTAGATCAGTCTGCCACAGTTGATGTCCAGTTAAGGCTTCATAGCTACTAACTTTACCTTCATTATCCACTGCAACCGCCATATCACCCTGGATCCAAGTGGCTAAGTCACTATAATCATCACCAGAACCATCACCAGTATCTTTTTGCCATACAATCTTAGGTTCAAATTCTGCAGTGAACTCAACTAACTCTGCAGGTGGAGCGACGTAAACATCTTCTTCAAGCCACGAACTTACCGTGCCACAAGCCGTAAGGATAGAAACAAAAATTAGTCCGAAGACAAGTCGAATCTTAACTGTCATTTGATTGGGCCACATCATCTAACTTAACTTGTAAAAGTTGTTTGCGAGGCTCACCCTGAAGCAAATCAAGTATTGCAATTTGATATGCAGCTCTTGCTTCAACAGCATTTCCTTGAGCAACATAGATATCACCACGTAATTCTGACAGTAGTGATGAATATGCTGGAGACTCTGATTCATCAATTAACGTTAAAGATTGATCAAATTTCTCATCGCTCATTAAAAGCTGAGCTAAGCGTAAGCGGGCCAATTCTTTATGGGCAGATAAATCAGCATTAGCCATAACCCATTCTAAATATGACTGAGCAGAAGTTGAATTTGTAGACTGGGCAGCCATTTCAAATGCAGCAAAGACAGCATAAGGTGTTCCAGAAAACTCACTAAATAATTGTTGTGTTTTATCTTCAGCAATAGTTTGATCATCATCATTGATAGCAATAACAACTTGTTGATAAGCTATTGATGCATTTGACGTTACAGTCTGTTGATATGTAAGCCAATAACGACCACCAATAATGATGGCAGCACCAAGGATACAGCCCGTTATAACTGAACGGCCATTATCTCTCCACCACTGCTTTATCTCTTCGCCTTTTTCTTCGTCTGATGCGTAGATATCCATCGTTCTCTATGTCCTCATTTATTGCTACAACTGAACTTAAAAGTCCATTAATTTTTAAAACCGCTAATTATACGTTAGATCTATACATAATGTAGATAACACGTTCAAACCAAGTGACCGCACCATATTGGTGCTGAAATACTCAAAAGGCACCAGTTTGGTTCGGGAAATACAATTCAAGCTACCACCTAAATTAGCTATCTTTCTGTTTCTGCTAACAATGTCTCTTTTGGTGCAACAATTGCACTAACTTCTGACACTTATTCAATTTAAAGGAAAACTCAGTGCAAAACTCAACTGACGTTCTATTTATTCTACTTGGAGCCATCATGGTGCTTGCTATGCATGCTGGTTTTGCATTTCTTGAAGTGGGTACTGTACGGAAAAAAAATCAAGTCAATGCCTTAGTCAAAATCATTATGGATTTTTCTGTTTCAACGATTGCCTATTTCTTTATTGGCTATAGTGTTGCTTACGGCATTAACTTTATGCAAGCTGGACCAGCACTCGTCGAGAGTAATGGCTACGCTCTTGTGAAGTTCTTTTTCTTACTTACATTTGCCGCAGCGATTCCCGCTATCGTATCTGGCGGTATTGCAGAACGTTCTAAGTTCAACCCTCAGCTTATTGCTACTTTTTTCCTAGCTGGCTTTATATATCCTTTATTTGAAGGGATCAGCTGGAATGGAGCATTTGGTTTCCAAGCTTGGTTAGAAACAAGCTTTGGTGCAGGTTTCCATGACTTTGCTGGTTCTATTGTTGTTCATGCAGTTGGTGGTTGGATAGCACTAGCAGCAGTTTTACATTTAGGCCCTCGTCATGGACGCTACGGTAAACAGGGTGAAGTATATGCTCATCCGCCATCAAACATTCCTTTCTTAGCATTAGGTGCTTGGATATTAACTGTTGGTTGGTTTGGCTTCAATGTAATGTCAGCGCAGGAAATTGATGGCATTAGTGGTCTAGTTGCAGTGAACTCTTTAATGGCCATGGTTGGCGGAACTTTAGTTGCCTGCTTGGTCAGTCGAAATGATCCAGGTTTTGTGCACAATGGACCCTTAGCTGGTTTAGTGGCTATTTGTGCTGGCTCTGACATTATGCACCCACTTGGTGCGTTAGTAACAGGCGGAATTGCCGGTGGCCTATTTGTTTATATGTTTACATTAACTCAAAACAAATGGAAAATTGATGATGTATTAGGTGTGTGGCCACTACATGGTCTTTGTGGTGTCTGGGGTGGTATTGCTGCAGGAATCTTCGGACAACTTGCTCTAGGCGGCTTAGGTGGCGTTAGCCTGACATCTCAGCTATTAGGTACTTTACTCGGTGTCACTATTGCCTTTGTGGGGGGGTATATCGTTTACGGGCTACTCAAGAAGTTTATGGGCTTACGTTTAACTCAAGAAGAAGAATATAACGGTGCTGATTTAACTATCCATAGAATCAGTTCAACTCCAGCTAACGACTAAAACTAAAAGGGCCGCTTCTTATCAAGTAGAAGTGGCCCTTTTTAACATCTTTATGATCGAGTAAAGGCTAACGAATAATGCCGCCTTCTTGCTTTTTCAAATAGTCGAGTAAAATATCTAACTCTGACTCTTCTTGATCCATCTCGGCAAGTTTCAACTCAGCCTCTTCAATCCGTAATCCTGAACGATAAACAGTTTTATAAGCTTGTCGTACATTCTTAAGCTGTGCATCTGAAAATTGACGGCGACGTAAACCTTCAACATTCACTCCAACAGGTTTAGCCATATGTCCAGAGACCAGTACATACGGAGGGACATTACGCGAGATAACACTGCCCATCGCACTAAAAGAATAAGAGCCCATAGAGTTAAATTGGCTTACCAAGGTAAAGCCACCAAGAATCACATAATCGTCAATGATAACGTGGCCAGCTAGCGTAGCATTATTAGCAAGTATATTGTCATTGCCGACAATACAATCATGTGCAATATGCACATAGGCCATAATCCAGTTATCGTTACCTATTTTTGTTATGCCACCACCCTGAGCTGTGCCTCGGTTAATAGTGACATTTTCACGAATTAGATTGTTGTTGCCAATTTCTAAGCGTGTTGCTTCACCGGCATACTTTTTGTCTTGAGGCTCTTCGCCAATGGATGAAAACTGAAAAACCTTATTTCCAGAACCCATTTTTGTTGGTCCATTTATGACGACATGTGGTCCGATCTCACAGGCAGAACCAATTTCAACATCAGCCCCTATTATTGTATAAGGTCCGATACTGACATCATCAGCAATAACTGCTGATGGATCGATAATAGCTGTACTATGGATCATTTAGGCATTTCTTGATCAACACACATAATGTCTGCAGTGACGACGATTTCACCATCAACACTTGCTTCACCACTAAACTT
>ENA-ORXI01000471-ORXI01000471.1-sediment-metagenome-genome-assembly--contig:-NODE-471-length-33217-cov-4.687447_pt1 | contig 33217 bp, 35 predicted proteins | sample MGYA00237861_ERZ511468 | MGnify/ENA primary metagenome ERZ511468 (study PRJEB26299, sample SAMN06266213) | sediment metagenome | isolation source: Hudson Canyon methane seep mesocosm | place: USA:Hudson... | reverse complement strand
TTTAATATAAAATCTACCATTGAGATGTTTTTTGGTAATTGGTTAGTATTTTGTTGCATTGAAAAAACAGTGATTGCACTAGCAATATGCGCAATTACTTTTTCTTTTATATTCAATGCATTAATTTAGTATTAATTGTAATTAAGTAAAAATTTTTAATAGTTATTAAATAATATGGGAAAACAATGTAACTAATTTATAGTGGTGTTACACCGATCGAATATTGCAAATTTCAACTACATCAACTACAATTAAGGATGATGTAAGAAAGCAGATTTACCTACAAATCTTATCTGATCAATTTTGTGTTGGGATAATTTCTTCAATTATTGATAACCCTAAAACTGCTGTCGAAATTGCTAAAGCGACAAGCATTCCTATTAGCACAGTTTACCGAAGATTACAATTTCTTCAGGAAAATAAAATGCTGAAAATCTCAGGTGGATTAAACAAGGATGGGAAATATTTTGTCTATCTAAGTAAATTAAAAACAATCTCAACCTTCTTTGATGGTTCAAATATGTGGGTTTCAGTTACACCAAACCTTAATTTCACAATTAACTAACAAATACTAAAAAAATCATAATAAATACTCAAATTTCAAAAGAGATGCAATGGTTGAAACTGAATTAGGTGAATGGCGTAGAAGTCATTATTCAAAAGACTTAGACGCATCCATGGAAGGCTCAGATGTAACAATAATGGGTTGGATTTCCAGCATAAGAGGCCATGGCAACATTACATTTCTAACACTTGTAGACAAAATGGGAACGATCCAGATTGTTGCAAAAAAGGGTTCAAGTCCAGATGATCTAGTTCAAAGCATATCCAAACTGAAGGAGCATTCTTCTATAGGATTACTTGGAACGGTGAAAACATCTGAAAAGGCACCAAATGGAATAGAAATATCACCAAAGGATCTTAGAATATTTTCATCTGTTGAGAAGATTCCGCCATTTGATCCACATGCAAAAACTGTAAAAAATATTGATACACGACTTGAGATTAGAGCAATTGATTTACGTCGTAATACACTACAACAAGTTTTCAAAGCACGAAGTAATGTACTCAAATCAATACGTCAGTATTTTTATGATCATAATTTTACTGAAATTAATACACCAAAAATGATCGCTACTGCCACAGAAGGTGGTGCAGCACTGTTCCCAATTTTTTATTACAACAAAGAAGCATTTCTTGCTCAAAGCCCACAATTGTATAAGGAGCAATTAACAATGAGTTTTGAGAAAGTTTTCGAGATCGCACCAATCTTTCGAGCTGAGCCATCCAGAACAAACCGGCATTTGTCTGAGGCAATATCCATCGACTTTGAGGAAGCATATGTTGATTATAACGACGTGATGAGTAGAATTGAGCAAATCATAAAACAAACAATTTTGTCAATGCAGGAGTTTTCTAAAGATAACGACGATGTAGAATTTACAATTCCTGAGATCTCAGATACTATTCCACAATATACTTATTCTGATTTATTAGAAAAAATTCAAGCTACTGGTGCTAAGAGTCAATGGGGTGATGATTTGTATCCAGCGCAATTAAACAAAATTGGGATAACTGGATTTTACTTTATCAAAGATTGGCCTGTAGGTCCAAAGCCATTTTACGTCAAAGTGAGCAATGATAATCCTAAGATTTCCGAGTCATTTGATTTAATGTATGGAGACTTGGAGCTTTCTTCTGGTAGTACTAGAATTGCAAAAAAATCTGAGCTTGAAGATAGAATGAAAAACAAGGGCATGAAGATAGATACATTCGGTTATCATCTAGCTGTTTTTGATTATGGTGTTCCACCGCATGCGGGATGTGGAATTGGTCTTGAAAGATTAATGATGGCACTTACAGGGATTGAAAACATTCGTGACACAACATTTTATCCTAGGGATGTTGATAGATTAACACCATAGGTGAAAAATTTGGTTACTGAAGAAGAAATTGCACATGTCGCAAAATTAATGAAAATTAATCTTGAAGATCATAGTGATCATGTTAAAAGAGTACAAAAAATGCTTGAATATTTTGATATTTTAGATAGAGCAAATGTTGAATCAGAGGAAATCACTGTTCAAGAAACTGACTTGGATAAACTAAGAGATGATAAACATGTTCCATACGACAAAAATTTGCTGAAATTTTTGAATAGTTATCAAGAGAAATATGTAAAAGCTCCAAAGTTGAATTAAGTTGGATTTAGGAATTAGTGCATTAAATTATGTAAATGGTATAAAGAATAATGAATTTACTGTAGAAGAATTTACTTTAAAATCACTTGAGCGAATCAGTCAGGTTGATGAAAAACTTCATGCATTCTTACGAGTTAATGATTTAGCAATAAAAAATGCACGAGAGATTGATACTAAAATAAAATCGAATCAGAATGTTGGGAAATGTTATGGAATGCCTATATCTATTAAAGATAATATCTGCATAGAAGGCTCAAAAACTACATGTGCATCAAAAGTTTTGGAAAATTTTATTGCACCATATACCTCTACCGTAATTAGTAAACTAAATTCTGAAGATGCAATAATAATCGGGAAAACAAATCTTGATGAGTTTGCAATGGGTCTTAGCACAGAATTTAGTGCATATGGACCTAGTAGAAATCCATGGAATACAGATTATGTTCCAGGTGGTTCCTCTGGTGGAAGCGGAGTATCAGTTTCTGCAAATGAATGCATTGCATCATTAGGTTCAGATACAGGCGGTTCAATTAGAAACCCAGCAAGCTTTTGCTCTGTGGTTGGATTAAAACCAACATACGGGCTAGTAAGCCGCTATGGTCTTGTTTCGTATGCTAATAGCATTGAACAAATTGGACCCATGGCAAAAACTGTAAAAGATTCTGCATTCTTACTAAACATAATTTCTGGAATTGATTCTAACGATAATACAACTGTAGATAATAAAAATCAAGATTATCTAACTGATATTGATGCAGGAATAAATGGAAAAAAAATTGGGATAGTGACAGAAATGACAAATCCTGATGGACTTAGTACTGATGTACTAGATGCAACTAATGATGCAATTAAGACATTTGAAAAGCTTGGAGCAAATTGTGAGCAGGTATCATTAGAAATGGTTCGTTATGCGGTTGCTGCGTATTATACTATAACATCAACAGAAGCGGGAAGTAATCTCGCAAGATATGACAACATAAGATATGGATATGAATTCGATTCATCAGGGTTTGAATTTAATTCATACATATCACAAGCGAGAAGCAAATTTGGTCCTGAAGTTATAAGAAGAATGATCCTTGGTGGCTTTGTACCATCTGCTGGGCATGCGGGAAAATATTTTTCAAAGGCATTAAAGGTAAAATCTAAACTGATTGCTGAAATAAAACACGTATTTGAAAAATTTGATTATCTAATCTCACCAACAGTTCCTATACAGCCATTCAAATTCGGTGAAAAAATTAATGATCCTGTATCATTTATGATGGTTGATTTTAATACTGTAACTGCTAACCTAACTGGAATTCCAGCAATATCAGTACCATACAAAATTACAAACGGATTACCTATAGGAATTCAAATAATGGCCAATCATGAAGAGGAACATTCATTGTTACAGGCTGCGTATGCATTAGAAAAAACTGTAGATTTACCAGAGGTGCCAGTCTAATGACGAAAATTGGTCTTGAGATACATTGTCAGCTAACAAAGCTTGAAAGCAAATTATTTTGTTCGTGTAAGGCTGATTACAGAAAGTTTGAACCAAACACAAACATTTGTCCTATTTGTATGGGAATTCCAGGTTCGCTGCCATTACTGAATAAAAGTGCAATTGAAAAAGCAACATTGATTGCAATGGCACTTGACTGTAGCACTCCAAACAGAATTGCATTTTTTAGGAAAAATTATTTTTATCCTGACTTGCCAAAAAATTTCCAAATCACCCAGCTTAATGCATATGGAAATACAAGCATTGGTTGGGAAGGCAAAATTTCAGTAGGAAATTCGAAGATAAAAATTAGAAGGATACAATTGGAGGAAGACCCTGGACGACTAATTTACGAAGGTGCCACTGAAAAAACTAAACTAACACTAGTTGATTACAATAGAGCTGGAACTCCATTAGTTGAAATTGTAACCGAGCCAGATTTTGAAACTCCTCATCAAGTTAGAGAATTTTTGAATATACTTTCAGATTTGCTTGAAAATTTGAATGTGTCAGATCCTGGGCTAGAAGGTGCGATGCGTGCAGACGCTAATGTATCAATTGAGGGAGGTTCAAAAGTTGAAATAAAGAACATCGGTTCATTTCATGATTTAGAGAAAGCTGTTCATTTTGAAATAACAAGACAGCAGAGTCTTGCAGAAAGAAAAATTGAGATTATTCAAGAAACTCGGCATTGGGATGATGGGCGAAAAATCACTGTTTCAGCAAGAACAAAAGAAGAAGAGGCTGAGTATAGATATCATCTGGAGGCAGACATACCGTGGGTTAGAATTGATGATAACACAAAAAATCAATTGCAAGTACATATGCCTGAAAGCATCAGTTCCAAGAAAGAACGATACGTTTCAAAATACGGTATTACATCACAGGTTGCAGACATCTTATCTTCAGACAGATACTTTTCTGAACTTTTTGAAAAGGCAAACAACGAAACGAATGCGAAAGATATTGCAAATATGATTACTACAGATATTATGGGATTGCTTGATACACGTGAAAAGCGTGAAATGTCAAAACTAGAAGGAGATCACATTTCAGATTTAGTTGGATATATCAAATCAAATAAGATTACCAGAGCCTCTGCAAAATTAGCTCTGGATGAGGTTATAAAAAATGGAAAACAATTATCAGAGATAATTGAGGATCTTGATTTGGGTCACGTTTCAGACGAATCTACATTATCTGATATTATAACAGAAGTCATAGACGAAGAAGTAAAAGCAGTAGAAGATGCAAAACAAAATCCTGAAATCGTTAACTTTTTGGTAGGAAAAGTTATGCAAAAAACACATGGAAAGGCAGACCCAGAATTAACACTAGTCCTTTTGAAAAAAAATCTTGGTATTAAATGATAATCATTATTGTGGTTTAGCCTTGCTTAACCATATCGATAGTTTATTCCCTTTTCTCCTCGTGGATGTTTCCAATCAGTTTGCTCAGAACATGTTCCACATTCAATACATCCTTCATGCTGTATCGTAACTTTACCTTTTTCTTCACTATAACATTTAGTTGGACACAACGTAACTAACTTTCTCATAAAATCATTATCGGGGGTTAGTACCTTGATATGAGAAACTTTATCATCATTATAATTTAGCTTTGCAATACGATCTGCAAGTAATGGAATAGAAGGTGTGTAAGATGAAGAAACGGTCTTTCCCTTTCGTTCGGCAAGCTGGATTGGTACTTTTACATAGCTTTCTTCTGATTCTATCACTGGAAGCAGACGCTCATAGCCTAAAACATTTACAAACTTTGCTGCCATACTTCTAATTGCCCCACTTGACATGAGTTTTAGGACCATGCTGTGCTTTGCGCTCAAAACATCTTTTGGCACATCTTTTGTGGCATCAATAAAGATTTTCAGATACTCTTTGTCAATCTCTTTCATGTCTTTCGTGTATGGACTTTCTTCAATTGATTTTGTGTAATATTCACCAAGATAACCTTGAGAGAAATTATTTTTTTCTAATGCCCTTGCAATGGCGTTAGCAGCTCGTACCCCATCATCAATTCCTACGTTAAGACCTTCAATTCTTGGACCGACAAAAATTCCTCTACCGGCTGCATCACCTACAAATAAGACATTATTCTTGTAGGGTTTTTTCATTCTGCAGCGTTTTCCATCAGGAATTAATTTTGCGCCGTATTCGTCCTCAACATAATCTGTTTTAAACGTGATTCCGTATTCGGATGACATCTTTTCGCGAAGCTCAGATAATTTGGATTTGATTTCATCTTCCGAGTTAAATTTCCCAGTCTTGATCATCTCTTTCGTTCTACTTGAAGAAAGATGTACATCACGAATCTCATACCAAGTTTTTATCAGCTTTATTACCGCAAAACGGATCTGCATCTGTTTTTCCTTCTCTAATGTTTTGTCAATTTCTCCCTTTACCGGTACCTCATCTTTGATTAACTCGGTAACCATCGGATTTTTTAACAAAGCATCTAGTAGTGTGTTGGGCTCTGTTGGATTGTCCAAAAGAGAATCAAAGTGATATACTGCACCAACTGACAAGGTGTCTCTGTTTGTATAAAGGAATCCACCTCCTAGATGGTTTAGTGTAATGTCACCTGCAAAAAGATGTGCTGCCCCGCTATCCGTTCCGATTGCAAATGTGTCGTTAATTACATTTTCAGGTAATTTTACAACAGCTTTGACACCTTGATACAACTGTGTTGCTGAAAATTTTGGTCTTGCATTAGTAATCTGTGCAACTTCGGAATTTACCCCATCAGCCGCTATTACTGCCTTTACTTGAAATTCATCTATCTCATCAGTCTGAATAGTTGTTCTTTCTTTTTCAGCATCCCAAGAAATGTCATTTACGTGAACGCCGGGAACTATTCCACCGCCAGATTTTTGTGCACTTTCATCAGCGCTTTGTGCAAACCAGGCATTTAGCTCGTTCATAAGAACTGAATAACCAAAATTTGATTGGTATTCATGTGCTGCTGTTAGATCCATGGAAAAAACTTTGTCTTTTGAAGTTGCGTGTAGAAAATACTTTGTAATTTTTCTCTGTAGTGGTGCCTCACTGACAAAGCTTTGCCCGTAAATATCTTCTACATTGTAGACTCTTCCTTTGTTTGGTTTTTTTGAATAAAGTATTCCGCCAGAAATATTTTTCACACCCACCTTTTCGCCTGCCTCAAGTAGGACTGCCTGTTTGCCCAAAGTTGATAACTGCTTTAGTGCAGCCAAGCCGGCTGAACCACCACCGATTATAGCTACGTCATACTTTTCCATTAAATCATCCAGCCTGTACTACTTGTTGCTGTTTTTTGAGCTCTTCAACTAATAGCGGTATAACATCTTCCATTCTCCCTTTGATGAAAATATCACATTCATTCTTTATTGGCGAATCCTCATCTGGATTTATTGCAACAACAAACTCTGAATCCTGCATGCCGGCTACATGTTGCATCGCTCCACTTATTCCAGCTGCAACATAAAGCATCGGACTTATTTTGCTTCCACTTGTTCCAATCACTCTAGCTGGAATCATGTAAGTAGAACTGATTGCCTGGCTTGCAGACAACAGCTTTTTTGAAATTGGTAACGAAATTCCTACTTCTGCGTCTAGTTGCTTGGCAAGTTCAACTACAAGCTTTATGTTTTGATCTGGATCATCTTTGATTCCTCGACCAAAGCTTACAACGGCTTTGCGAATTTCAAAGTCAACCTCACTTTTGATAGTTTTATGGCTTAGAACTTTTACTTTTAGATCCTTCTCTTCTATTTTTGGTTCAAAAAATATTGTTTTTCCACTCCTTTTTGGATCTGGCTTAATGGGCTCAAAAACACCTGGTATGATACTACAGCCTTGAGGATAGTATTCACGCTTTATTGCTGGGGTTGTATTATTAAGGCAAAGAATTGTTGTCCATAAAAATCCCGAAAAATCTGGTCTGTACATTTCTAGAGTTTTTTTGAAGTCTACTGGTTTACCTTCTGTCTTAATTTGGTGTGTTACAGTCAGGTCTTTGATTACGAGCTTGTTAATATCCGAAGCAAGACCTGACTCTATCTCCACTAGTACGGTAGACGATAAATGCCGACCAATGCTGTCTGCTGCAAAAAATATGTAACGTGGTTTTTTGAATTGTTCGGCATAATCTGGGTCAATCTTTGATATGATCTCTTTGTCTAAAGCAATTTGGCTAATTACTTTGGTGTGAATTGTGTTTCTCATATCCTTTAGCTCTGGATGATCGGCACAAACTACTACGTCTGCACCATGTTCAATCAGTGTTTTAGAAAAATCCTTGATGTCAGTTCCTAAGATTACTGCAACTACTTTTTCATTTGATGAATATCTTGCGTTATAATCATCAAATAGTCTTCTTGCTTCCCCAAGCATTTCAAGACTTACAGGAAGAATTTTTCCATCAATGTGTTCCATTACAACGTAAACATGGCGATATGCTTCACACTCCGTTTTGCACGTATCACATCCACTGCATCGCCAGTCTTCAGTCATTTAATCACCATCGCAGAAAGCGCCTCTTTCATCTTAGCAACAACTTTGCGTATGTGTTCTGGATTTGAACCATCAAAAATCTCAGCCTGTCTTGTAGCCTTTCCTTTTGGTATACGTTCTACTTGGTATACTATAGTTGGTGAGCCAGCAAGTCCGACTATTGTTTTATCAACACCAAGCTGATCAATATCAAAAACTTTGAGGTATTGTTTGTAGTTTTTAGCTCTCTCGTTAGCCTCTTTTTGATATTTTTCAAAAGCAATTCTCTGAGAAACAGTAGTATAATTTGATTTGTAGGAAGGATCAATTGCGATAAAGACTGGAAGAGGAGCTTCGATTTCTTCGACAACGTTTGGTACGCCGTTTAGGGTCAGCAAACACTTGGCTACAACAGTTCTTTTTTCTAAATTTACGTTATAGCTAATTACATTTCCAAGAAATGTAAATCCTAGTTTCCATGCAGTTTGTGGACCAGTCTGTCCCGTCTCTCCATCAGAGGCTCTGTGTCCAGAAAACACAATGTCCATCTTTCCTTGCATTTTTTCAGCAATGCCTGTTCTTAGAGTCTCGGCAGTTGCTAGTGTGTCTGCACCTGCGAAAATTCTATCACTATACAGATGAAGTACATCTGCATCACAAGTTTGCTGAGCTTGCTGCAAAGCTAGTTCAGCAAATGGTGGACCCATTGAACAAACAGAAATCTTTGCACCATACTTGACCTTGGCATAAAATGCAGCTTTGGCAGCTATTCCACTATGAGGACCTAGTGTGCTTTTTGTTTCATTTCTATTGAGCGTTCCATCAGGCTTGTAGCTTACATTTCCTTCAGAAAAATCTGGTTCTAATTTTACAATTACAGCCAGATTTAACGGCTCCATGAATTGTCAATCTTTGTGCAGCCGATTTAAGTGTAGATCAAAATCCTGATAATGTAAAAATTATATTTGTTAAATTACTAATTTAGTGACTGGATGTATGCCTGAAGTTTTTGCTTCTTTTCTTCAAGTGTCAAAGGTAGATATTCCTTAAACATTTGTTTCATGTCTGTCCTCTTTTGCGCCTTTTCATCATCAGACATTAAATCCCATTGCAACTTCATCTGCATGAAGTGAATAACCAATGAGGCTCTGTCCTGTAACGATAATGACTTGTAAGCCTCACCCATCTCCTTGAATTGACGCTTCTTTTCTGCTATCTGCTCATCAGACATTCCCTTGAAATGATTTTTCATTTTTTCACCATGTTTTTTATCTGAAAATTTTTTGTGGCTGGATTTTTCCTTTTTTATCACATCAGAGACATACAGTGCCTCACCATTTCCCGCGTCAACTAGGATTTTGTGATATGCATGGTTGTCGGCTATCACTATAACCTTGTAAACTAGAAACCCGTTGACGTTTGCAAGTTTTCCATAAACCGCCTTTCCATCTGAGACAGAGTTCTCACCAACAGCCATTGCAACAGCTAGTACAATTGTATCTTTTTGTCCAAAGTCATCCCCAGATGAGACTGGAATTGTTCCCTGGATTTGTGGATAGCTGAACTTGCCCCATTCCGCAAAGGCAGGAACGGTTACAATTGATATTGAAAATATGCCTATTACTAAAACTGCTGCAATTGTAATTTTAGCTGACCATCTCATGGCTTAACCGCTTTTACACCGTATAAAAAATGATCTTAGGATTTGTTCATAGTGCTAAAACAGGTGAGATAAAATGGAAAACTATTCTGTTATAATATTGCCTTCTTGATTAAATGGAGGTATTTCAATGTCCACTTCAAACTCCTCCTTGCAGGAAAGGCACTGATAGGTTTGTCCAATCTTTCTATGAAGCATTTTGTGGTTGCAAATTGAAAATGGTTCTTCCATTCCTTGACGCATCTAAAATGGGTCTAATAAACATGATGAGATGGTGATCAAACAAGTTAAGTTCTCTTCCTAACCATGTGTAAAAAAAATAGTATCAGTGACTATGTCCGCAACCGCAGCCACCGTGATCTTCGTGACTTTCTTGTTGTATCTTTTCGCGGCACTTTCCACACTTGTCCGAATCATCCGGACTGAAGAAACTAGTACCGCAAACAACGCATTGTTTTCCCATGTAAAAACTGGCTAATTACCCCTATTTATGCGAAGTAGTTGCTACGTACATAATCTATATATAAAAAAATTCAAAATTATATCGATCCTAATCCTAAAGAAAACAATGAATTTTGAGGAAAAGGACAAACTGATCCAGAAAAAGATTGACTGGATCTCGTCAAAGATTCGGGATACAAAGTTCCAACTCCATCAAGAACTCACCGAGCTTCAAAAAATCCTAAAAGAGCAGGAAGAGCACCGGAGTAAAAAATGAGAAAGGTTCCAAGACCATTCAAGATGCCATGGGGAAAGGGTATGGTTGTAGAAGAGGCTTCAATATCTTCCAGATACCACGAGCCCACTGTCCAGCTGCTAGAGTTTGACAATGGCCACAAGGTGATAAGGTTCTGCTCGTACAACAAGGGAAGGTTCAGCAGATCCCCGTTAATGATAGATGAAAGGGACATTGGTAGGCTGGGAACCGCGCTCAGGAAGAAGAAAGAGATTCGAAAACTATTGTCTAAACTGTAAGGTCTAAGCTTGCCTGATTAATTCAGAAAGCTGCCTAGTTTTTCCTTCAGGCAGCTCCGTTATTCCGCCAATCAAGCTGTCGGTCATAACACCTTTGGTTGCAAGTATTTTGGCAGCCATCAGCGAAGTTTTTCCAGCCATACAAACCAGTAGTGGCTTGCTGTCACCTTCCAGGTCTTTGCTTAGCGATTCTGGAATTTGCCGTGTTGTCAATAGTTCCTGTGCGGTTCTTGCGTCTGGAACACAAATCTTGCTCTTATCAACGCCCAGAGACTTTGCAATTAGCTCTATTCCGGGTTCCTGTGGAGTATACTGAGCATGAATCCAAATTACTTTGTCATAGCCACTTACGTTTGCCTCCTGCAAAGAGACCTGAGTAGGACCTTCCTGTCCAATCGTTGCAAGGTTCTTTTTGTATTTTTCAATTCCGTCACAAATCATTGCGACAAACTTTCCACCACCTTCAGAGTTTGCCTTGCGTAAGATTGCATAAAGTTCAAGTGCGCTGCTTTCGCCAATGTCGTGACCCTTTTCTACAAAAAACTTTAGGAGAAGTTTTGCCTGTTCCCAATCCATTTCTTGTTGTTCAGCGTATATCTCAGGTTCGTATAGCGTCAAGCCATCTGCGTTGGCTTTTGTCCTAATTCCTGCAACATCCTGATTGCTAGGTGGAAATATTACATATACCGACTTTTTTCCATATTTTTCAGATATGTATTTGCTCAAGCCGCCAGACGTGCCGCCAGTACCAAATGTACAGAAGATGCTAAAGTTTTCCAGCGAGTCTCCATTTTCATGTAGTTGCTGGTCAATCTCAGCTGCGGTAACAGTTCTATGCGCCTCAATGTTCAGTTGATTGTCATACTGTGCCGGACAGAAGAAACCGTAGCTCTTGGCAAGAAACTTTGCCAAGTTTATGATGTCTTGGCTAGCTAAAAGTGATTCTATCTCAGAGCTTTCTTTATCAAAAATGTCAGTGTCAAACCCAAAATTAGATAATTGTGAACGAACGTTAGCTGCGGTTGCTTTTGCAACTAAAAGATCTTGCTTGCCTTCCATTCCTGGAGCAGGACAAATGTCCATGTCAAGATCCATGGTGTGTATATTCCCGTTTCTTAACTCCTCAAATACTCCCTCTTGTAGCTTTCTTGAGACAAGTGCAATTACATTTAGTTCAAGTTTAGATAATAGTCCAAGTGCTATTCCAAAGTTGCCTGATGTGGCTTCTATTACCGTTTGTCCAGTCTTCAGCTTGCCCGTAACAATAGCGTCGTGGATTATGTTGGCTGCAGGTCTGACTTTAATTGAGCCCGTTAGTAGCGTAGAATCAAACTTGCCGAAAACTTTCAGATCTGCATCATCTAGATTTAGCTTGTAGACACTTTTTGCACATTCCTTAAAATCTTCGGTAATGTCAATAAGCGGTGTTGCGTTGACAACCTTTGTTTCGCCATCCTTCTCTTCCAGATGGGGAACCTTGCTCCATACCTCTTGTTCAAAGCGCTCAAGTAAAGCATTGTCAACTTCAGTCATGTGATCAAAGAGATTATAGGATCAATTTAGAGATTTCATTTTTATTGCCACTTGCCGTACCGTAGGCATGGACTTTATGCTGGAAGAGGAACTGATAGATCTCTATACTTTCTGCTTACAAAATCCAGACTCGGCAGAGGTTGAAGCAAAAAAGACACGAATCAAGGAGGTTGGAAAAGAACTCTTTGATGATGGTGGTGTTGATGCGTTAGAAAATTTCTTCTTTGCAATATCCAACAGGATAAAGGGAGAGATAGAAAAAGACATTACGCCCTTTAAGCCATTATGGAACGGTTTGTCAGATGAGTGGAATTACTAATCAAAAATTAAAAGATCTTTTGTCGGATATTATTGCAGTTGACGACGTTCTGCTTATAGTAAAATCAAATGGCGCAACCAGCGAGATGAGAAGTAATTCTCTAAGCATAAAACAAAAAGACCAATGGATCACGATAGGGGACAACGACGGTCCGTGCCACATGCATGTCAATAATAACATGATAAAAAAAGCGGAATTCATTATGGAGGAAAAGCCGGAAAGAATAAGTTTCAGCGTGAGGTTTTTTGATGAGAGTAACGAAAGAACTCTTGCATGCTTTTTTACAAAAATGTACGACGAAAAAAAGAACCTTCTGGAACAGCGAAAGAAGATTTATGATAACATGCTAGAAAAATATGGTCAGAAGATCGAGTTTCCTTAGTGTTGCCCGAATGCAAGTTCTGATTCAGCCAGTTTAACTTTCAATTCATTAATGTGGGTTTTTAATTTTCGAATCTTGATTACATCATATGGTCGGTTAAATTCAAGGGCTTCTAATTCATGCTCCAACTTATCAATCATGGCATGCGTGCCGTCCTGTGAATCATCATGTCCCTGTGAATTACCGTATCCCACAAGTTTATTTTAAAATATGGACTATATAATCTAAGAAAATCTACATTAACCGATAATTTTTTCAAAGTCTGGGCTTCCCCTTAGGTGCTGAAAGTCAATGTCAAATTTTGCCTTGTACTTGAAAGAATAATCAATTTTTATGATGTGGGCTAAGAGGTGCAAGCCTTGTTCTGTGTCGCCTTTCTTTATCAGACTTGATGCCTTGTTGTAAATTGCTATCGTGTTTCTTGGCTTTTCCGTTAAGACTTGATCATAACAACTGATTGCATCATCATAATTTGAGAGATAGTGAAGCGAAAGACCCTTGTTTACAAGCGCAAGTATATTTTTTGGATCAAGTTTCAGCGCCCTGTTATAATACGTGATTGCTTCAGCATACTTTCCAATTCTGCCCAAAACATTTCCCTGCCTGACAAGAGCCTCCTCATGGTTTGGGTCCAAGGCAAGCACTTGATCAAAAATCTTGCCAGCCTCTTTTGGGTTTCCCAAATTCCAGCTTGACATTCCCTTTTTCAATAGCTCATCAGTTTGCATCAATTACTAGTACTAATTCCAGGTTTTTGTCCTTTTAGATTCCAAAAAAATAATTAGTCGGAAAACTTTGAAAAGTAAATGTCTGACTCGATTGCCTCCAAATTATTACAAAAATGGGCTAATACAGTAAAAAATGGAGAGCCGAAACAAGTTGTCAATCTTTACCATGAGGACGGAATTTTATTGGGCACATTTTCTCCCAAAGAAAGGGTTGGGCACGAGTTAATCTTAGAGTATTTTGAAAATCTTCTCCAATCTCCTGTTGAGGTTCAGATTGTGTCAGAACATCCGCACGTTTTTGAATCGGCTGCCGTAAATTCTGGTCTCTACAACTTTATCACGGGCGGTAAGACAATTGAGGCAAGATTTTCATTTGTATATAGCAAAAATGATACAGAATGGAAAATTATCTCACACCACTCTTCAGTACTGCCTGAAACTTGAAAATATAAAATAATTAGTTAGGATATGATTGTGTTATGAGGTCAGAACGGATTGTCACTTTTCTGCCAAGTGCAACGGAGTTAATTTACAGTCTTGGTGCAGAGGATAGGCTTTTTGGAGTAACTCATGAATGTAATTACCCAAGTGACGCAAAAACCAAGCCACGGATTATAACTTCAAGCTTCGACCCCGCTTCAATGTCAAGCAAGCAGATTGATGATAAAATTTGCCAGTTAATGACAGAAGGCAAGGAGATTTACAATCTGAACGAAGAAAACCTTCTTAATGCAAGACCGGACTTGATAATTTCCCAGGACATTTGTGAGGTTTGCTCTGCACATACTGATCACGTTAAGAGGGCAATGGACATCTTGGAAAAAAAGCCAGATGTTTACACGATGAATCCGCACGATATAGATGAAATTTTGAAAAGCATTGAAGAAATTTCAAAGAAGATTGACAGAGAAAAAGAAGGCGCAAGCCTAGTTGATTCACTAAGAAAAAGAGTTAGGTTTGTCAAGGACCAAGCTTTTGAAAAAATACCACGGGTAGCTGCAATAGAATGGATAGACCCATTTTTTACGTCGGGGCACTGGGTGCCAGAGATGATTGAAATTGCAGGTGGAAAAAATCTGATAAGTTCGGAAAAAATGCCCTCAAGAAAAATGCAGCTGGAAGAAATCAGAGATGCAGACCCAGACGTTATTGTAATAATGCCATGCGGCTTTGATGTAAAGCGAACAATAGATGAATACAATAAAACGCTAGCTGAAAATAAAGAGTGGAATGATTTGAGAGCGGTAAAGGAAAATAATATTTATGCAGTCGATGCAAATTCATATTTCAGCAAGCCTAGCCTCAGAACTGTAACAGGAATTGAGATCTTAGCTAGCATATTTCATCCAGAAATTTTCAAAGGTCTAGAGATGCCAGAAAATTCGTACATGAAAATTAATTAGCAAGTTTTTTGAAAAGGGTAGCAAATTCTTGTTCTGAATAAGGCGGTATTTTTAGTGCCTCCAAGTTTTCTTCAACGTGCGAGTCCAACTTTTGCCCAATCAGTGGAGCAAGAACACCTGGCGTCGATCTGACGAATTGTAGTGCATTAACCGACGGACTTTGGTTGGTTAGTTCCGGTTTGTTGCTGATCCATTGTAGCAGCTTACCTTGCATTAATGGTACACTTGTAAAAACTCCAATACCATGATGAATGGCTGCTTCCAAAAATGTCACGTTGTTAGAATCCAGTGGTTGGTTTTTTTGCATGAATGCCTGGTCAAAACTAAAGTTGTATGGTAATTGAACAAATCTAAATCCGTGAGTGTCTCCACCAACCTGTCTTGCAAGATCCATAACTTGGTCAAGCGACAAAAAATTTGGATTGTCCTTAGGAACCCTAAAGCACTCCCAAGTTGCCAGCCCATAAAACCTGATGCTTCCTTCCTTTCTGTGCTTTTCAAAAAATTCAAAGACGCTCTTTAGCTGCGCAATGAATTTGTCATGTGGCATCTGTAGTTGCCCCTCTACCGCATTGTGTAGATACATCAAGTCAATGCACTCCAGCCCCAAATTTTTCTTGCTGCGTGCTAGTTGGTCTTCTAGAAATGGAGTTGTAATGCAGTTATACTGTGATGAAATGTCTCCCTCTTTTACGATGCCTGTATTTCCAAACTCTCTCATAACATACTGCATAAAGTCCTCTGGAGCATCGCCGTCATTTGTGACATAACCATTCTTGGTTGAGATGAAAATTTCATTTCGGCTAATTTTTCCCTCATCTATCAATTCGGAGATTGCCTTTCCAACTGTCCTTTCAGACTTTTGCGCACGATAATTTATTGCAGTATCAATTACGTTCACGCCGTATAGGACTGATTTTTTGATTGCATTCTTTTGTTGGAGATCAGTGTCAGCATCAGGATTGCCAAGGTAAGTTCCTATTCCTACGTTAGCTAATGTTAGATCCTGAATTTTTCTAAAGTTGTCTTTGTGTGCCGAAGACTTTCTAGCAAAGTTTTCAGTGCCCTCTGAGGTGGCAAAACCATCAATCATTTGAATTGTATTTTCATAGCTATATTTTTTCTTTATCTATAGCCGTTCTAGGACTTATGGCAAGAACACCGGCAGTTTACATGCCATTTTTTAAACGGATTCTTTGTGAGGGGATAATTTCTGCCATATTTCTCCGCCTTGAAATCCAAGTTTTCGTGCCAAATCTTACATTGCTCACATTGCTGACCGGTGTACAATAAGATAGGATCTATTTGCCCCTAATTATAGAATTTTGCAGACTTATTTTATCAATTTTGTAGTATGACGATAAAGATCGTGGAGTATTTTTCCATCAAATTCTTCTTCAAGTTTTTTGCCAGTTTCATGATAATATCTGTGCTCTACTTCCTTTAGCTTTTCAGAAAGCTCATGGTTTCTTGATCTTTGTTTGAGATCTCTCCATTTCGCGACCAATCTTCGTATTTCTGACTTTTTCATCAAAATATGGTAATTTCCATAACTTTTATCTTATTGACATCGTTTGTTGAAGCAATGGGTTTTGGAGATTGGTTGAAGGATAAGGACGAGCCTTCTGGAGGCGAGATTGAAAGGGAATTCCAGACGGAAGCAAGCTCTGATTTTACCGAACCTGAACCAGAACCTGAACACTCAGCCGAGGATAACACTGAAACTTCATCAGAGCCCGCAGAAGAGCCTACATCATATTCTCAGAAACCTGAAGAATCTTCATCGTCTGCAAGCCAGCTTGGCATACAAGAATTGATGAATAAGCGGGCAAAGTTGGAAGAAGCAATTGATTATGTTGGACTGTTGATAAAAAATCTAAAAGACAAACGAACAAAACTTGTAAAAAACATTGAAGACGAATTGGTAGATATCGGTAACCTGAAAGAAAAGCTTACAAAAATAAATCAGTTCATCAGTGAAGAAAAGCAAGGATTAGAGGATCTATCTGCAAAAAGATCCCGGGCAGAAAAGGACGCAGATGAGGTTGGCTCAATTGTTTACAATATGCGTGACAGAATTGCAGAAATTGATAAAATAGTTGCTGACGAGGCTAACAGGATTAAAAGTTTTAAAGAATCAAGATCAAGTTCTAGTTAAAAAAATTTTTTACATAAAACGTGATGATGACGGTGATGACTCTGCAGTGTCTACTGGCATTGAGGGAAACCTTTCGCCAGTCTGTTGCTCTGCAACTGCAGATGCTTCCTGCATAATCTTCTCTGACTCAGAGTCCATAACTGCGTCAACACCAAATGATGTGTCGCTGCTGTGGAACGTTTCTGTCATCATACCTCCCAACATCTCCGCCATACTGCCAAGTTCTTGGTCTGCTCCTGGCATGAACTTTGCAAGGGATGATTTCATATTTTTCATAAGTCCAATGGTTGGCATTATAGTTACTACAGTATCTCCCAAGTCATGGAATGTTGTTAATCGTAATTCAATTTGTTCTATGGCCATTCTGGCGTTTCCTAGAACGCGACGAACTTTGCGAACCTCGGCTAGTTCTTTTGACAAGACATTTGCAGAGTGAGTATCATGCTGTTGGGTAGCGGTTACAATTCTGCTGAAAATCTTTTGATCCCTGTCATTTAACGATGAAAGCATGCCGTCTAGTTTTGCAGTTTGCATCTGTAACTTTTTGATGGCTGTTTCAACACGTGGTTTTAAAGCTCCGCTTGGTTTAATCATGGTGCCTATTTTTTCTGTAATTCCAGGCTGCTGCGGCTTTGACCATCTGTTTGAAAGTGAAGTCATCGTGAATTGGTTTTAGAATTTGTTATTAATGCAAATTGTGAAATTTGCTTTACATGGAATGAAATTTTGCTGACAAAGAGGCATGCTAGGAAGGGATTTGCTCTAAGAAATTTATTATAAATAAGATCCATGTGTGCTTGTGAGAAAAAAACATGTTTTTGGCATAATTTGTGTAGCAATAATTTCCGTTGTAATAATTTTCGGTAATCAAATAAATCCTGAATATGTAGACAGTGATCAGCTGGTTGATATTTCTAATGTCTTTCACGTCCGCCTGGCAGACCCCGAATTATATGAAAACGGAATATACCACAAATCTTTTGTTTTGGAAAATGGAGTTTATGAGTTTAGGTTTACACCAAACGGTGACAGCCCTAGATCACTATCCATCACGCTAGTTGGCGATTCGATTTTATTTTCTGAGGACTTTGCACTGAAGGGAACGCCCCATGAAACAGACATTTCTCTCTACTACACTTGGAACTATGAGGGGGTAAAAAAAATACAGGTCTTTGAAGACCAACAAGTTGACATTAAAATAAACCCCAACGGAAATTTAGTCGGACCTGTGTCTGTAGAACTAATTCCAACAAAATAAAAGGACGACACATCACAAAAAAGTGAGAGAATTGGCTAACAAACAGAAAAAGAAAATGCGCAGCACAATAATTGTATTGGCATCAATTTGGTTTGTAGTTACACTCCCATTACCATGGTTGATTTATTCCCCTGAAATTTCCCAACAGCAACTGTTCAGTATCCTGCCAATTATAGGATTTATATCAATTCCATTTGTGGCGCTTGGAATTGCATGGACATTAAAGCCCGAGTTGACAACTTAGTATTTGAACCAGGGTTGGTTTTCCAAGTAGTTGATCTCTTTCAAAATAGATTCCATTTTTTCTGAAATAGCCATCACAGACTGAAACTGCTCAAACATGTCTTGTTCCTCTTCCTTACTAAGAACTTCTTTTTCTGCCCGCTCAAGAAAATCCTCCTCCTTTGACAAATGATCATTTAGATAGATTGAATATGTTCTTAAGAATCGAGCCACTGGTTCCCCAGAATTTTCATTGTTCTTCCAACATTTTACATGGTGTGCAATCTTGATGGCTATTCTCCTGCTAAATTCATGCTCAATCAGTAACGCCCGAATCTCTTTCTTTAGGTGATCATAACTAGCAACACATGGAAAGTATGCATCCTCTTCTCTGGAATAATGGATCGAATCCAAAAATTCTGATGTAAGAAACGTAATTTTGTCTAAATCAGAAAATGGAATGGCTTTTCCAGCATAAATATCTGAAGAGCATTTTGCAATAATCTTATCCAGTCTTTTGATGTGCTTATGGTCATTTCTGAGAGTTTCTGTGGCGCCCATAATCAAAATTTGGTCAGGCAGCTTATAATCTGTATATGGGTCACTTGAATACAAAGCAGTCGACTCATTAAATCAAGGTACCTTGACAGATTCTTATTTTAAAGAATGAAGATGCTTGACCAACATGAATCTGATTTTTTTAGCTTTGTTTGACGACTTTGCTTCTTTCTTTAACGATAAAGTTTTGTCTAATATTGATACCAGCGATTTATCTGGCTCGAATGTTAGAGACATACTCAAGTCATACTTTGAAAAAAATCCTCTACCTGAGCCCGGTTCTGAGCAGTTTGGCTCAAATTTTCTTCTAGAAGGCATTACAAACTTGCAGGGAACACTAGCTAATCTTTCATTTGGCGACTCATTGGTAGCATCTGCACCTATTTTGCTTCTTGCAGCTAGTGTTGTAATCATACTCGGAGTTTTAGGTGAGGCATTCTTCAAAAAAACGGGAATACCCGACATCTTGCTCCTTATGGTGTTAGGAATTATTATCGGACCGGTTTTGGGAATAATTCAGCCAGAAGCTGTGTTAGAAATTGTTCCGTACTTTGCAGCCGTTGCATTAATTATCATCATGTTTGATGGTGGATTGAATCTTCATATTGGCAAGGTTCTGAAGACCGCCCACTTTGCTATCATTCTTGTAATTGTAGGGTTTGCGCTCTCAGTTGGCATTGTTGCTGGACTTGCTCATTATGGTTTAGGATGGGAGTGGATAGACAGTATTTTGCTTGGAACAATAGTTGGAGGCAGCAGTTCTATCATTGTATTCGGTCTGGTACAAAAAATTCGCATATCTGATGACGCAAAGTCTATGCTCAGCTTCGAGTCCGCACTGACTGATATTTTTGCCGTCATTATTGCATTCGTTTTGTTTGAGGCAGCGTTGTCTGGGGAATTTAGTCTTGATCTATTGGGAGTAACAATAGGAAAGGCAATACTGGTTGGCCTTGTGCTAGGTTTTGGAGTTGGCATTCCCTGGATGTTTGTTATATCAAAGCTGAAAAATGCACAGCATAGCTACATGCTAACAATTGGGATGGTGTTTCTACTCTTTTTCCTAGCCACCTCATTTGGCGAATCAGGGGCACTAACAGCACTTGTGTTTGGATTAATGCTTGGAAAAAAGACATACTTCTCACGCCTTCTCAAGGTAAAGTTTCCGGAGGATACCATAGACAATTCGTTACATAACCAAGTCACTTTTTTGGTAAGGGCGTTTTTCTTTGTTTTTGTAGGCTTGCTAGCAAGCTTTGCTCAGTTAGAATATGTTATTTTTGGCATCGTAGCTGCAATTGGAATCTATATTGGCAGAATAATTATTACAAAATCAGTTCTAGTTAGGGGTTTTTCTAGGCTTGACAAAAGGGTAACTTCTGTTATGATACCGCGTGGCTTGGCAGCTGCAGTACTGGCTACATTCCCGCTGTCTATGGGACTTCCAAATGCGGAGGCGTATCCACAAATAATCTTCTTCGTTATCTTTACGTCTGTTCTAATCACTACAATTGGTTTGGGTGGTGCAAAAAAAATTCCGCCACCGGAAAGTCAAGATGGTGGTTTTGTTAAGAGTGAAAAATAAAAAAAAATTATATGGTGGGAATGTTATCTTTAAGTCCCTTGTAGCGATTTCTGATTGTTACTTCTGTAACGTTAGCTGCCTCTGCAATATCTCTCTGTGTTTTATCTTCGCCGTTTTTTACACATGCAAGATACAACGCTGCGGCTGCAAGTCCCATTGGGTCTTTACCTGCAGACACTTCATTTTCTTGTGCTGTCTTTAGGACTTTAGTTGCGAACCGTTTTGTTTTTTCTTGTATTCCAATTTTGCTTGCAATACGTGCTACACATTGTACAGAATCTGTAACTGGCATTTTAAGATCTAGTTCTTTTACAAGAAGTCTGTAACATCTAGCTATGTCCTTTCGCTTTATGTTAGCAGCCTGCTCAACATCTTTGAGATTTCTTGGTGTTGATGTATCTCTGCATGCTGCATATAATGCAGACGCCATTAAAGCAGAGATTGATCTTCCTCTTACCAGACCCTTGTCTAGTGCTTTTCTATAGATGTAAGCAGCCTTTTCTATTACTGCGTCAGAAATGGAAAGTTTATCTTTTAGCCTATTTAGTTCGCTAAATGCCTGTCTAAAGTTTCTGTCAACCGGCTCGTGAACTTGACTCCTACTATCCCATGTTCGTAGTCGCTCAATTGTGCTTTTCATTGTGGAAGTTAGTGGTCTACCAGATGCATCTTTGTTTGCTGGATTTATTATCGTAGCAAGACCCATGTCATGCATTGTAAGACTTGTTGGTGCACCAGCTCTTGCTCTGTCACCATGTTCGTCTTGAGTAAATGAACGCCATTCTGGTCCAGCCTCTTGTAACTTCTCAGTTAAAACAAAGCCACACTTTGAGCAAAATGTTTCTCCTGATTCATTATCAGTTACTAGTTTGCCTTTAGCACATCGAGGACATTTTTCTTTTAAGTTTCCTGCTTTTTTTACCATATTACTCACTTATCTTTGGATTTAATTCTGTCTGGCTTTATAAACCATGTACTTAAACTATGATTTTGAGCGTGTCGGTATGGCTAAAATTAGGAAAAATATAGTTTGGGATATGAAATGTAAGTGTCTTGTATCTTTTGCACTACTGTTCTGTGCTTTGTTGATATCATTTTCTTCAATTGCCGATTCGTATGGACATGGTCTTGGTTCTGAGATTTTACCACCTGAATTGCTTGGATCTAAAATGGTTACACTTGAAATTTCATCTCATCCCATTCCTGATACAGACACAAGAGAGATCTACTTCAGTCTGTACGAAACTGATACTGGGATTACAGTAAAAAATGTAACATACTTGATCACAGCTGAAAAAGAAAATAAATTACTTTTTGATGAAACGTTTCAGAGTGACGATGGAATAGTTGTGCTGAAATTAATTCCGGCTGAATCCCAGCAAATATCAGTAGAGGAGCAGAGTGCTGATTTTTTTGGTTCTATGTTTAGTCCTAATAAAACAGTTGATGTAAAAGGAAATGCATTTGCTACAGGAGGTCTTTATAATTTTAAAATAGTTATATCTACGGCGGAAAGTTATTCGAACGTTATTTCCCCACCTCTTGACTATGATGTTGGAATATCTATCCCAGATAAAACTTATCATGATATAAACGACGTAAATTTTGGGCGACAACAGCTAGGTGTTATAACATATTATAGTCAAATAGGAAATTTCAACTACGATGCTAAGAACAGAACAGTAAGTTTTTCAATGCCGTTTGATTGGTCCATAAAAAATATAGAACAAACATTAATTGTACACCAAGAATTGATAATTCCAAAAACTTTTGGTGATTTGATGGTGGAAAGTATATCAGTGAATGTAAATGGAATTCAGATGCCAGAAAATTTAGTCACTGTTGATGATTTTTCAAATAAAAACAGAATGGTTCATTTTGTGATAGGTCAAAACGATCTGTTGAATATTTCTAATAAACTGCAAAATACTAATGATAAAATTATGTTTGAATTCTCACCGGCACAAAATGATTTACCACTTAGTAACGTAACTGAAAATGGGCAGTACAGAATAAACTTAAGTTGGCAACCTCAAAATGTGCAATCTGGCTCATGGACTACTTTTATGGTAGATGTAACAGATGTATTCTTACTGGATAGGCCGGTTTTAGCTAATTATGATTTATCTATAATTTATGGAGACAAGACAATTTTTCAAAAAAATAGTACTAGCACCGGTTTAAAAACTGAATATGATATGATAGAGTTTCTTGTACCAGATGATGTTACAGGACCTATAATTTTACAGTTTGAAAACTTGGGCGGTAATGATCTGGCTGATGCTGTTCTTCCAGTAGTTGTAAACAGAATTAGCATTGATAAAATATCAATACCTGCCTGGATAAAAAATAATGCTGGTTGGTGGGCAACAGACCAGATTGATGACTCTGCGTTCCTGCAAGGAATTCAGTATCTCATCAAAGAGGGAATAATGGTTATCCCGCCTGCTGAAACGTCTGAATCGCCGGAATCACAACAAGTTCCTGCCTGGATAAAAAATAATGCTGGTTGGTGGGCTGATGGACAAATAGATGACAATTCGTTTGTTTCAGGTATTCAATATCTAATCAAAGTTGGAATAATTATAGTCTAGTTAGTTTTTGTGTATTTTGCTTTAAGATCATCTTCAAAGAAGAACTTTCCCCCAAAGGCAGGTTTTAAATCGTCAAGCCAGATTGCATTTTCATCATATTTTGCAAAGAATGGAACACCTACCCATTCTGATTCTCTTCCTTGTAATAACTGCAATACAATTACTTTCTCCCCATTAATCTCTGACACGCCAAGAACATGTACCTTACCCGGGGTAGCTGACATGCTTGGTCCTCTAACTGTCCTTGCCAAACCACTAACTTGTCGAAATGCATCCCGAAAGATCTTTTCTGCCTTTACTAGAGGCACGCCAAAATAATGTTGGGCGCCAGTGTCTCTAACAACAAACATGTAGTATGGTATGCAGCCTAAAGAAACCTGCTTTTGCCACATCTTTGCCCACATGTCTGTGTCATCATTTATGTGAGCCAGCAGTGGGGATTGAGTTCTGATTTGTGCACCTGTCTTTCTTATGCGTTTGACCGCTTCCTTTATTGGATCCGTTGAAAGCTCAACTAGATGATTAAAGTGGGCCATTATCGCTAGATGTGTTCCACTTTCTACTATTTTTTCAAAATTTTTCAGAGTTTCATCAGCATCAGAGTCGGTTAAAAATTTGTAAGGCCAGTAAGAGATAGCCTTCGTTCCAATTCTAATTGTCTTAAGGTTAGGTAATTTGGCGTCAAGTAAGGCATCAGTATAAACAGAGAACATACTAGCTTTCATAATCATAGGATCTCCGCCGGTGAACAAAACATCTGATATTTCTGGATGTTCCTTCAGATATTGTACTAACTGTTCGCCCTCTCTCATTGCAAATTTCATCTCATCCATGCCAACAAACTGTGGCCACCTAAAGCAGAAACTGCAGTAAGCATGACATGTTTGGCTTTGGCTTGGGAAGAAGAGGCAAGTTTCATCATATTTATGCTGCATTCCGTAAAGTTTTGTTCCATCCTTTAGTACTGGAACATTCAGTTCCATCTGACCAGCCGGATGTGGATTTAGCTGTAAACGAATATCATTTGCAACTCTTTGAACCTCCTTTTTGTCTGCTCCACTCCTCAAGGTGCTTGCCATCTTATCATAATGCTCAGGAATTAACATGCCTTTTTGAGGAAATGTAAGAACAAACATAGGATCTTTTGGAATATTATTCCAGTCAATAAGTTGCTCAACTACATAATTGTTAGTTTTAAAAGGAAGAACGTTCCCGACAACTTCCATCTCAAATTGTGCTTCCTCTGACATCTGTTGAATTTCTGGAATAGTGCGAAAATTTGCTAAAGTGTAAGTTTTAATCGATGTGGTTTCGTTTATTGACCACATTGTTTGCTGCTCTGTCATTACATATTTTATCAGATATCATTGTTAAATCTTGACTCAAAATGGTAAAATAGGCGTAAATTTTTATAAAAAATTTTGATATTTGTTTGAATAAGTACTGACTGATTGAGTATAACTCTGACATTTAGGCAGTTTCATTCGTGAATAGGGGAAATGGTTGACGATCTTAGTGAATTTTCGGCAGGGGAATTTCAGACTGTTTCGGATCTATTAGCATCAGATACATCTCTTCAGATTCTGATGGGAGTTCTGATTATCGGTTTGGTTATACTCGCATCATCATACAGAGGTTTTGGTAAATGGATGTCCAGTAAAGAATTCAGCTATACACGTCCACATGTAGCAAGGTTTGCCCGTACTGCGATGCTGTCTGTTTTTGCAATTGGATTAGTTACTTCAATAAATTTATACGTACAATGGGTAGAGGTTGACGCGCCTAATCCCACCTCGGCCGAAGCTCTAGAAACATTTGCAAAGATCTTAAACACAATCAACATACTTGTCATTGGATACACGGTTTCCCAGCTTATACCAATCATACTGAATATGGCAGAAAAATCAAAACTTCAAGAAGAAGACTTTGAAGCGTGGAAGGGCTTAAAGGGCTTTAAAGACGACGATGGTGATTTGTTCCACAAATTATTCAAATGGATTCCGCCAAAAACTCTTCCCGAGGATCTTACAAAGGAGGAGTTTGAAAAAAATCTGCAAACAAAAGAGGGGCTAGACTTTTTGGAAAATTATCGAACGGGTAAGGGCGTTTCAATAGGAAGCTATGAAACGCTGGTGAAGGATCCTAGTGAAGAATGGAAAAAGGCGGAGAGAGAAAAATATGAAAAATATCTCAATGATTGTTTAAGTGGAAATAATCAAACGGGAAGGAAGCTTGCACTTGGCTCAAAGCCTCAAGAAATCTATCCCATTGATCTGTGGAGAGAAGAAAAAAGGCAGAGAGGATACGATCCAATAATGCCTGCCTCAAAGCCAGCGGGTCACGCTGAGTTACAGGAAGAACGTGTCCCCAAGTCAGCTAAGCAAGTTCTTCCCATTGGAATTTTTGTTGCCATTGTTATTGGTGTGGTTGGATGGTGGGGTGTTGATCTTTTTGTCTTGGCTACGGCAACTGGTGGTATGGCACTGGGTGTTGGATTAGCACTAAAAGAAACATTGGAAAATTATTTTGCATATATTCTAATTAGAAAGGACAAAGTGTTTACTGAAGGAGACAGGGTGCAATTAGAAAGTGGCTATAATGGTTATGTGCACAGAATAACTCCTAGAGTAACCTACATCAGACATGCGCTCAACGAGTCGCTAGCAATTATTCCCACACGGCAACTGGTTACTGCGGAGATTGTTAATTTCACAAAGGAAATTAATTTGGTGCCATCCATAATTGATGTTGGAGTATCATATCTTAATGATCCAAAACAAGTTGCATCTATCTTGGTTAAAATTGGAAAACGTGCGCTAATTGAGGTAAAAGACTCAAAGGGTAATCATGTTGCTGTGCAAAAGCGCTGTCCTTATCTTGACGAAAACAAGCAAAGTTGTGGCTGTGATAGAGACATTCATGTGGATATAGAACAACCAACTGTACGATTTAACAAATTCAATGACTCGGCTCTTGATTTTTCTGTTTGGATTTATGTTAATTCCTACGGAGCACAGTTCAAAATGAAAAGTGCGATGCGGCTAATAATGTATGAAGAGTTTAAAAAATACGATATTAGAATTCCATGGCCAATTAGAACTGTTTACCAGGGAGATGAAAAGAGAGAGGCAGATGAGATTGCAGAACATGAAGATAAGCGTAAACAAGTCGTTGATGAATTTGGCATTGGAGATCTAGCTCGTGGCGAAGGAGATTAGAAATTTCTGAAGACTTAAGAATCTGTTTTAATTCGTTGAAACATTGGTTAAATTTACTGTCATAGGGGGAGGTGCTTCTAAGGATTTAGCAAAGCGATTAGCGCGAAAGCTAAAGGCAGTTTACATACAAACTGAAACAAAAATTTTCCCAGATGGCGAAAGCAAGGTTACGTTAGGAAAAATTCCAAAAAAAAGTGTTATCTTAGTTGTACAATCTACATATCCTCCAGTAGATACAAACCTGTTACAGGCATTATCAATAATTTCTCAGGTTAGAAAAATCTCCTCAAGGACTTTTGCAATTATACCCTACATAGGCTATGCTAGGCAGGATAAACAATTCCTCAGTGGAGAGGTGATTACTATGTCGGTAGTTGCTAAAATGCTACAGTCAGCGGGGGCAAAAAAAGTGATTGTTGTTGATATTCATAGCAATACCGCATTAAATCACTTTAATATTCCCACAGAAAATGTTTCTGCCATTCCAGAGCTTGCCAACTATTTCAAAAAATTGAACCTCAAAAACCCACTTGTGGTGTCGCCCGATATGGGTGGCTCTTCGAGATCAAAAAAATTCGCCTCTCTTTTAAAAACTGATTTTATCGTGTTAAAAAAACACAGAGATAGAAAGACCGGGAGTGTAAGTATCCAAACTGCTAAGATGGATGTTCAAGGAAAAGATTTGATCTTAGTTGATGATATAATTAGCACCGGTAGCAGCATTATCAAAGCTGCCCAATTTCTAAAGAAACAAAAATGTAAACGGGTTTTTGTTGCGTGTACTCATGGGCTGCTTGTGGAGGGTGCGGAGAAGAAAATCAGGAAGGCTGGAGTGTCACGTATAATTAGCACTAATACTATTCCTGGAAACACATCAAAGGTTGATGTATCAGGCATTTTAGCAAAATCGGTTCAATGAAATGATGGAACTTGTTTTTTTGGGAACCGCAGGTGCACAACCAACACTTGAGCGCTCCACTACGTGTATCTGTCTGGTAAGAGAAGGAGAAATCTTGATGTTTGATGCGGGTGAAGGTGCTCAAACTTCTTATCTAAAATCAAGTCTTGGCTGGAATAAAAAAATGAAAATTTTTGTTACTCACCTACATGGAGACCATATTATTGGAATTCTAGGATTTTTACAAACAATGACTTTGCAAAAAAGAACTGAAGCAATAGAAATTTACGGACCTGAAGGTATTGAAGAATTCATTGCAGCAAATACTAAAATTATGAATTTTGGACTATCTTTTCCAGTTTTAATAACACCAATAAATGAAGGACTGGTTGTAAGTGAAGAAAAGTATGAAGTACATGCTTGTGAGGCTGAGCACTCTGTTACTACATTCTCTTATCTTTTTAAAGAAAAAGAAAAACCAGGAACTTTTTATCCTGAAAAAGCTTCTGCGCTTGGCGTTCCAAAGGGGAAGCTATGGCATAAGTTACAACAAGGAGAAGAAATTACAATTGAAAATAAATCAATAAAACCTTCCCAGGTAATGGGACCAAACATATCTGGAAAGAAAATTGGCGTGTCTGGTGACACTCGCCCTACAAAAAAACTAGAAAAATTTTTTAGAAATTGTGATTACCTAATATTTGATTCAACTTTTTCAGATGAATTGAGGGAAAAAGCAATTCAATCTTGCCATTCTACAGCAAAAGAAGCAGCTGTATTTGCAAAAAATGCTGATGTTAAAAATTTAATTTTAACCCACTTTTCTGCCAGGTATAAAGATGAAAAGGTGTTATTGAACGAGGCAAAGGCTATTCATAATTCTGTAATAGCTGCTAATGATCAATTAAAAATTGATGTTGTTTAGGGCAAACATTATTCTTCATAAGGAACAAACCAGTCTATTACGTCCCGTATGTTTTTTGATTGTAACACTATCTTTATCGGTCCCAAAGGAGATTGGTTATCTTCATCACATAGTGCTATGACGTTAGCAAATGCAGCTTGCTTATTAAGATAAAACCAGGTCGAATCATCTACAATATTTTGCCTTAGATTGCGACGATATACTTTTTTGATGTTTTTTGCTCGTATTATTTCATAGATTTTTGACAGGGATTCATAATTGTTCGAGTTTGCAATTAGGGAATTCCCTACAATTTTCTCATCCATGTCAATCAGAACGTTTGATACGGCTGTTCGAATTTTATCAATATCCTCTGATGGATTTATTGCGCAATAAGCAGATATTTTACAGTCGATATCTAAGGATCTCAACTTTCAATCCATTTTTCAATTACTATGTATGCGCGTTCAGTAAGTTCATCTAGTGTTATATCGCTGTTAGAAATGGTCTCGTCCGCAATTTCCATGGATTTGCCGATTCCAACGCCAATCTCTCGCTTGTCGCGCTCTTCAAATTTTTCCCTTGTTTCAGGATCGTCTGAACGCCCACGACCCCCCAGAAATTTATAGCGAGTGTCAGCTGATGCTTCTATCGATAATAATTTTACAGTGCCAACATTTTTTAAAACTTCAATCTCTGCAGTTGATCTTACACCATCAATGATAATCACTTCAGATTGGGAATTTTTTATTTGTTCTGTAAGCAAGTTGGCAACTGCGCCAGGCCCATTTTTATCACGTAATTCTAACATCAGCTTGCCTAGGTTCTCTCCAGTTGGCTCCAGGTTACGTTTTTTTGCCTCAGCACGAACACCATCACCCAAATTCAAAGCCTCAAGACCCCTTGCCTTCAATGCAGACACAATAGTTGATTTACCAGAACCTGGCATGCCAGTCAAGCAAACTATTAGCTTTACCAAGATGAAATTGCTTACTAATTCTGGTCTATGAGTCTACCGATAATGATTAAAAATATGATTTTAAAAATACATCATGCGAACTTTTGTTGCAATTGAAGTAAGTGACCAAGGTGTTTTAAATTCTATTAGTCAAGTTCAAGCTGAGTTAAACATCAAGGCAAAACCTGTAGAGATTCATAATATGCACTTCACTGTGCAATTTTTAGGAGAAGTCTCGGAGGAGATGGTAAGAAAAATTTCTAGTGAGCTTAGTTCCCTTGAATTTACTCCGTTTTCAGTGAGTTTTATGGGCATTGGTGTTTTTCCTAAGCCTAGCTCCCCACGAGTGATTTGGATTGGAACAAATGAGGGTGCTGATGAGCTTGAAAAATTAGCAGAGATGATACGCATGAAATTATCACAACTTGGATTTCAGCCTGATAAAAAATTCAAGCCACATGTTACCATATTTAGAGTAAAGAAGAAAATTGAGAATATATCAAATGAATTACAAAAATTCTCAACGCATTCTTTTGGAAAACAAGTAATATCTGAAGTTAAATTAAAGAAAAGTGAACTTACGCCCAACGGTCCAATTTATACAGATCTATTAATTGTAAAAGGAAAGAAATGAGTTCGATCATAAATTATGCAAAAAAAGTGGTGACACCATCACAAAAATTACAGCAAAAAAAGCAGCGTATTGTCAAAAAAGTGTGTGATTTGATAAGTCAGAATATAAAAAAATATCCTATAGTTGGTTTTGAGCTTGGTGGTTCGTATGCAAAGGGTACATGGCTGCCAGAAAAGGCTGACATAGATATTTTTGTTAAATTTAACAAAAAAACATCTGAAAAAGATTTTAGAAACTTTGGAACGAAGATAGGTTTTCAGTCTTTAAAAAAATTCAAGCCGTATACTAGATATGCTGAGCACCCGTTTGTAGAAGCGGTCGTTGATGGAACTAAAGTAAACATTGTTCCATGCTATAATGTCAAAAAGGGAGAATGGAAAAGTGCTGCAGACCGATCTATACATCATACAAAATTCATGTCGCAAAAATTATCTGACTCTATGAAGGAAGAAGTAAGAATTCTCAAGAAGTTTTTGCTGCATATCAGAGCCTATGGGGCAGAGATAGCCAAGGAAGGATTTAGCGGATATACATCAGAAGTGTTAATTTCCCATTTTGGCAGCTTTGAAAAAACAATCAAAAAAATCTCAGAGATGAAAAAGGGACAAGTGATTGGAAGATCTCAAAAAAAATTTGATTCCCCCATTGTAATAATTGACCCAATTGACAGCAACAGAAATCTTGGTGCTGCAATTTCAATAGATAGTCTAGGAAAGTTTGTTTTAGCTAGTAGGTCATTTTTGAAAAAGCCCTCTAAGAAATTTTTTAACAAGCCAATTTCTAAACGTGTTATGAAAAACACTGATAAAATAATCGTTGTACAATTCAGATTTAAAAATAGAAGTGATGATATTATTTGGGGCCAAATAAAACGCGCATCAAATGCCCTAAAAACTCAGTTGGAGTTGGGCGGATTTACTGTCTTAAGAAATTCTTCAATAAAGGATGAAAAGGAAAATGCGGCATTGGTTTTTTTACTACATGCAAAAAAAATTGAAAATAGTTTAGTTCGGATCGGACCAGAAATTTCTAGCAAGATTCACTGTGAAAAATTTATTTTAGCTAATTCCAAAAAAAGCCAGCTTATGTGGATTGATGAAAAAGGTAAAATTAAATCGTTACAGAAAAGAAAATACGATGATGCGATATTATTTTTGAAAAATCTCTTGAAAAACAATCTAAAAAACTCTGGTATTCCTAGGGGGCTTGAAAAAGATTTCATAACAGGCGTAAAAATCATTAGTGCAAACAAGGCATCAAACAAATCCATTAAAGAAGCAATTGCAAATATTGCCGTAACAGATGAAACAATCTTTCATTAAAATTAGCAAAATAACTGAACCGCCTAATTCTAACATCTGGGTTTACCCAAGGGGTACTAAAGCCCAGATAAAATCGCGAATTAAAGAGCTGCAAGGGCTTGGTATACAGGACATTTCATTTCAAGGAGAACTGAAAATTGGCACTATCAACGTATTGGGCAAAGGATACGTGGGAATTGTAGTCTTGGGTAAATTAGGAAGAAAAAAAGTAGCCATTAAAATCAGACGAAATGATTCCCCGAGGAAAAATTTGAAAAAAGAAGCCCAACTACTTCAAATAACAAATCGCTATGGTGTGGGACCAAAATTAATAGATTATAGTAAAAATTTTCTTGTGATTGAATATTTGGAAGGTGAAAAAATTGGCAGATATGTTGATAGTTTGAGTGGAAGAGGAAATATTGCCAACCTCAAAGCTATAATTAAAAAAGTCCTTGAAGATTGCTACAAACTAGATAGTATTGGTTTAGACCATGGAGAATTGAGTAGAATGCCAAAACATGTCATTATCGGTAATAAAATTACTATCATTGATTTTGAAAGCTCAAGTATGAAACGAAGAGTCTCGAATGTCACGTCTGCAACTCAAGCGTTTTACATAGGCTCTAGAATTTCAAAAACTGTAAACCGTATTTACAAAACCCCTAAAAAAGAGAAAATTATTTCTGTGCTACGTAATTACAAACAAGATCAAAGCAAAGAAAATTTTGAAAATTTGTTAAACGTTTTGAAGCTGTAATGGGACCGGCAGGATTTGAACCTGCGACCTCCAGCACCCCAGGCTGGCATCATAGCCAATCTAGACGACGGTCCCTCGTTTTAGGCATCAAACTGAAATTATTAAACCGTCGGGTTAAATCACAAATTAAAAAAATTAGTAAGTTTTAACGTTCTTGAGTAGTAGGTCTAATAAGAATTTCATTTACGTTCATGTGTTCAGGAGCTTGCACTGCAAATAATATTGCATCTGCAATGTCCGCTGCTTTCAGAGCCTGCATCTTTTTTGCGGCATCAAGAAAACTTTGTAATGATTCATCAGTTATTGTGTTTAGTAGTTCAGTTTCAACTGCCCCAGGTTCTATGCATGTCACCCGTATGTTTGAGCGTGCGCTGAGTTCTTGACGTAATCCCTCACTAAAGGCAGTAACAGCATGTTTTGTTGCACAATATACACTCCCCGAGGGAAATACAATTCTGCCAGCAACTGATGAAATGTTGACTATATGACCTGACTTTTCTTTCTTCATTTGTGGTATTACCGCAGCAGTACAAAAAAGCACACCTTTGATATTCACATCAATCATCTGTTCCCACTCATCAACCTTGAGATTTTTTACAAAACTAAGTGGCATCAATCCTGCATTGTTTACTAAAATATCAACTGTCCCCCATTTTTTTATTGCCTGATCAACAAAAGCGTTACAATCATCTTTTTTCGTAACATCAAGCTTGTGTGACAACACTTCGCCCCCATTCTTTTTAATTTCATTTTCTAGCTGCTCCAGCTTGTCAGTTCGTCTGGCACCTATAGCTACTTTTACGCCAGCTTTAGATAGCGCTAATGCAGTGGCATAGCCAATACCACTACTTGCTCCTGTAATAATAGCAACCTTTCCTTTTATCACCATAAAAGAAAATTTTCAACAAACGCTGTAAATGTGTTTTTAAAATATGATAGCTAATTTATTAAGAAAAAACACATACAAGTTGTTGTATGTTAGCAGAAAAATG
>ENA-ORXI01000470-ORXI01000470.1-sediment-metagenome-genome-assembly--contig:-NODE-470-length-33232-cov-10.911537_pt1 | contig 33232 bp, 23 predicted proteins | sample MGYA00237861_ERZ511468 | MGnify/ENA primary metagenome ERZ511468 (study PRJEB26299, sample SAMN06266213) | sediment metagenome | isolation source: Hudson Canyon methane seep mesocosm | place... | reverse complement strand
TGCTCCTGCATTGCTCTACCTCCTGCATCCATGCAGTCGACCCAAACCCTCTCCAGCAGGAGAGGGCTTAAGAGCCATAAAACCCTCACTTAACGGTGACATAGCCTATATTAAGCCGGAATTTCAATCACAAAATTTGCACCTTCGTTGTCATTGAAGGCATACAATTTACCTTGCATGTTATTCTCTACAATCATTTTAGACATGTAGAGGCCTATTCCTGTTCCTTTACCTTCATCTTTGGTCGTAAAGTATGGATCATAAATTTTATTGATAATCTCTGCCGATATGCCGCCAGCATTATCTTGAACTGTTACATTGATACCATTGGGAATTCGATGAGCAGAAATATTCACCGTTGGGGTTTTTGACTCTCGTTCCAGCAAGGTATCTTTGGCATTGTTTAACAGGTTGATAATGACTTGTGAAAACTCTCCCTGAAACCCTTTAATATTTAAGTCTTCCTCACAGTTTATATGTATTTCAATGTTATGATTTTTAAACTGAGCATCCAGTAAACCTATGGTACTTATAAGTAAGGTTTTGATGTTAAATTGTTCAGCGTGTTTATTAGGCTTAAAAAAATTGCGAAAATCATCAATTGTAGTCGACATTTTGTTAATTAAACGCTCAGACTTTTCCATGCTGCGCTGCATGTTTTTTTCATCCAGTTTACCAAGCTGATAATTAATGTTCTGATTTTGTAATACCAGACTTAGTGCATTTAAAGGTTGTCGCCATTGATGAGCAATTGCACCAATCATTTCGCCCATGGCTGCCAATCGTGATTGATGGATCAGTAATTGTTCTTGCTCTTGTCGCTGCATTACAGCCTGTTTAACTTTTTTATCAAGATTTTTGTTTAAGGCATCTAAGTCTAAAGTTCTTTTTTTAACTTCTTGTTCTAATTGCTGATTGTAATTTTCAAGTTTATTCTTTGATTGATATAATGATTCAACCATTGTGTTAAAGCTATTTGATAAGACTCCAATTTCATCTTTCCGTTTTATGTTTGAACGAACATCAAGATTTCCATTGGCTACCTGTGTAGCTAAATTACTTATAATTGACACTGGACGCGTAACCCAGCGAGCAAAAAAGAATCCAATAAACATAATCAAAATCATTGCCGAAACGAAGATATAAATTAATTTCAAATACATTGCCTTAATATAAGTATTATATTTTTTAGTAGAGAATTCGACATGTAGCCAGCCCCATTTAATACCAGAGAATTTAATTGGATAAACAAAATGATAGCCATCGGAAATCCATTCTGACTGTTCAATGTTATATTCAATTTTATCAGTTTGCATTAGAGTTAAATGTTCATCCGGTTTCTCAAGCACTCGCCAGCCTGACTGATCAACCTTAATAGATTGTCCCCGAAGCGGTGATACAGCAATATAATGTATGCTGGGGTTATTTTTAAGTACCTCGACGTTATGTTCTACGATAAAACCAAAATCATTGGTGATAACAGCATCCGAAGTTGCCTGAACAATGGAGCGGGAGACAGTGACTCCCTGAGTATACATAATTTGCTGCAAGGCATCTTTTTGCATAGGTATCATCATAAAGGCAAAAAATGCCATGATAATCAGAATTAAACTGGCAAATAGAATAAATACTCTTAAAAAAATGCGACTTCTAATTTTTATAGCCATGATAGATTTAGTTACTTTAGTAAAACCTGGTGAGATTGAAAAAGTTTTTGCATAGGCTTTAATTGTTCCTGATTTGTTACTTTAATCGCTTCAATATTTAACATATCGAGCAATTGTTTACCTCTTACGGTATCACCTATCTTAGAGAGGTTTTTATGAATATGATTATGAACCGGGTTTGTATGATTAAAATCGAAAATTAATACAGGGAGAAATTTTTCACCAGACTGATGAAAAATAGAGAGTTTTTGCTTAATAGCTGGATTTAAATCTGCTGTCAAATCAAAGATATGTTTTGGCACAATACACACATCACTAATTCCAAAAAAAACATCCAATACCGCTTGGGATGCAGTTTTGGTATGCTTTATTTTTTTAAAAAAACTGGCAACATCCTGTGAATTTGATTGTTTGGTTAAATGTTCAAGATACAGTTTCATCAATAAATAGTGAGGATAAAAAGAAATACGCTGTCCCTGTAAACGTATTATATTTTGATCGGCGTATTGTTTATTGGTAAGCAGTATATAATTTTCTTTATCCTGGTCCCCACGTTGAACGACCCATATGGGGTCTTTAATAAATTGGGCAAGGAAATCGTGGTGTCTGATGTAGTAGAAACTATTGAAAATAACAAAATCAATTTTGCCAGCTATTATTAAGCTTTGTATTTCGGGGAAAGTACTTACGGGAAGAATCGATATACGGATGTCACTGCCTTTAACTAATTCCTCAGAGAGAAACTGCAGTGCCATATGTTTTTTATTATTACTTAATTCATTTAAACCATTTTCCAGATAGGCCAGGGTCACTTCATTATATTGCTGGGCAAAAGCCAGGTTAAATGTAGATAATAAAAGAAACAATGAAAATTTAAAATTCCGTATATTCATGGTAGCAACTTTTTATCTAGCTAATTGCACAAGCTTTTGTTTGAACAGTCTATTTTGATTTCTTAGACGAATAAAAGGTGCTAATGAATCTACAGTACAAACGACAAGCGCGGCCATTCTAAAGTTATTTAATATTTGTTGGGATCTGACAGATTCATTAAGTTTTAAAGCTTCTGCTATAAAGTGCTTGCGCATTTTTTCTGGAAATTGGTGATGAAAATAACTGTAATTGGGTGAGTTCATGGGGAAATTATCAAGGATTTTAACTTGTTTTTTAATTTGTGGGTTTAACTCTACCATTAGATTATAAGTTTCCAGATAAGCAACGCCTACATCAGCTTCATTAAAAAACAATTTATGAATAATAGCATTTTGCTTGATTAGAAATTGAGTTGAACTAAAGACATTTTGGTAAGACTGCTGGTATTCTGGAATAAGTAGTGAGTTTAGATAAATACTGGCTAACAGATCATTTTCTGGTAGGACTAATCGTTTATTTTTAAAATCAGCGACAGTTTTTATATCGCTATTGTTACGGATTAAAAGTGACATTCCATAGGGCTTACCGGTATTACTAGTCCCTACAAAACCATCGGCAAGTGTATCAAGATTAAAAAAACCAACAATTAACAAGGGTGGAGCAACAATCATATCTAATTCCCCTTGATCAAATGCTGTTCGCATATTTTCTATACGGTCATATAACTTTACATTAGTCTGTTGAATGTCAATAACATGCTTAAATTCTTTTAACCACATATTGATGGCAATGTGAAAATCAGTACGGCTAACCATGGCGTTAATGGACGGGAAATACCAACCTAAATTAAAATTCGAAATTTTGGGATTTTCTTCTGCTGAAAAAGTTAAAAGTGTAATACTCAGAAAAATGATGAATAAAAATAATTTGAAGATAAATTTAATCATCTGCCAGTTGTTTTTTTAGTTGACGATAAGTTGCATATAAATCATCAAATTGGTCTAAATCACTGACGAGACAAGTGTCAATATCACTGGCATGGAAAACTTGCAGTATTTGTTTTCCTCGAACGCTAGCTCTAAAGGTTTCAGTTTTATCTTTGAGTGTTTGTTGATAAAAATATTGTTTATGAAAAAAACTGTAGTCTCTACTTTTTATAGGAAACATGCTGATTTTCTTAATCTTTTTTGTTAGCTGAGGATTCATTTCAAACATGGTTTCTAAGGCACTTTGATAAACAACGGCAATATCAGCTTTATCAAAAAAGAGGTCTAAAATCATACGTTGATTTTTATCGCCATAAGTAATTTGGGAAAACACCTGCTGATAAGGTTGTTGATGCCTCTTAATAACCTCGCTGTCGAGAAATACTTCTGCTAACAGGTTGTCTTGGGGTAACAGTAATCGTTTTTTATTAAATCCGTCAAATACTTGTTTAGGGTCTTGATTAGCAATGATGATCAACTGATCGGTTTTACCTCGTTCATTAACTGCGATAAATCCATTACTCAATAACGACCTGTCAAAATGGATAGTCAATAACAGTGGCGGGGCAACAATCAAATCTAATTTACCTTCAGAAAAGGCCTTACTCATTTTATTAATATCTTCATATAACAATGAGTTAACACTTCCCAGATTGAGGCTGCTTGTTAGTTCCTGAACCCAATAGTTTAGAGAAACTTGTATATCAGTTTGTCTTGAAGTACTACGTAATGAAGGGTAATAAAAACCCATGGCTAAACGAGATTGAGATGTTTTCTCCGGTTCAGCATATCCCTGAGTGATATAAAAACATAAAATAAGAGAAATGAATTTCATTGTTTTCCAAAAAGTTATGGAGAGCTTAATCGCTGAAATCTTTGCTTTAATGCTTTAACGCTATCTAAGTCTTCTATACTGGAACGTACTGTTTTATCTGCCTGGAATAGTTCTAATAGCTGTTGCCCAGCGGGATATGAATTCAATTTATCTACCTCAGTTAAAACGGCCTCTCTAAATTGCGGATCAACTCTGGGATGAAAAAATCCCAAAGCACGTGGGATATTTGAAAGTTCAGCAATCACTTGTGTTTTGGCTTTGATTTGAGGATTTAGTTCACTGGTCAAGTTATACAGTCCTTCATAAACGAAGATAACATCTGTCTTTTTAAAAAATAACTTTAATATCAGTTGACTGGATTTACGCACATAATTAATTTTATTGAACACTGGTTTGGCTTTAATACCAAAATTTTCCAGGGCCAGTACATCTGCAAACATATCTGATATTGGATCATTGGCTAATAAAGAAAGCTGCTGGTTCTTAACTTTGGAAAAATCATTTAAGCCCGATTGCTTATGCGTGATCACCAGCAAACTATCGGCTGATTGTCCGCCCCAAACTATTTTATATCCTTCAGTTAATTGCGAAGAATCAAATTTTTCTAAGATAGATAGAGGTGCGGCTACAATAAAATTGATTTTATCCTGAAGAAAATCACTCCGCATCTTATCAATGTTAGTATAAATAAAGGTTTCAGACTCAATATTTGCTTTTTTACTAATGGTTTCCACCCAAAAAGGTAAAGCAACTTCAAGATCTGTGCGTGAAATATCAGGGAATGAATTAAGTAAAAAGCCAGTTTTTACAATGTTTTTATGTAATCCATTTTCCGTGGCCATGCAGTTGTTAGCTAAACTAATAAACAAAAAACTAACTAGCAAAACCAGTTTATTAAGCCCTGGCATCTTTGGAATAGTGGGTAGTCAGAAAAGAAAGAAATAGATTTTTCATTATTAATAGGCTACATGTTCAATATTATGCCCAATTAAGTATTCTAGTGAAGTCAAGCCCATTTCTAGGGCATAACGAGAGCGCAAGTAAGCGCTTTTGGCAAAGCTTTCGACTAATTGAGATTCAATAACATCTTTGGTTTCGACCATTTCCTGTTGATAGGCCCTGACATGTAATTTTCTGTTGTCCCGGGCAAAACCAAATGCTATTTCGGTATCTTGAATTTGTTTACCTGAACTGCGAATGCGGAGAAACTGTTGTTTTACTTGTAAGGCCATGGCTTCATCCAGCAATACCCGCTGGCTTTTTAGTTTGCGTTGTTCTGCTTTGGCATGACTGACTTTACCAGCAGTTTCAAAGCCACTAAACAGATCCCATTCCATACCAACACCAATATTCCAGCCTTCATTATTATCTTCGTTTATTAAACCTTGATCAAAACCATTCCATAACTTATGCGCACTGGCTTGAACCCCTATCATGGGATAGTAACCACTACGTGCTTCAGTGATTCTATGTTCAGCGACTTGTACCGCAAGACTTAATTGTTGAAGCTCCGGATTAAAGCTTTTTGCCGCATCAATTAATTCTTGCAGCTCTGCAGTTATGGCTTCAGGTGTTTCACTGTCGGCTAAGCGATAATGAGCATCCCAGGTTTGACCCATTGCATTACCCAAAGCTTCGTGCGCAAGTTCACGTGCATATTCAGCTTCATTCAGCATAGAACGGGTAAGTGCTGTGGTTGTTTTTGTTCTTAGATAGTCAGTTTTTTTGACTTTTAATGAACCATTTTGATAAAGCCGTTCAGTCAATTCTTCTAATACTTTAAAACGTTCCAAGGTATCATTAGCCAGTTGTTCCATTTCTATGGCAAATTGCGCGGCATAATAATATTTTTTTACATCACGCACGATATCCAGATTGGTTTTACGCAAACCTTGTTGAGCAATTTGTACACCTTTTTTGGCTTGGCCAATAATTGCCGGACGTTTCAACCCAGTGAAAACAGGATAAGTCAGATTGACAGAGGCTCTCGCTACATCTCTATCAAACATTTTTACTTTCATATCCAATGGAATTGAGCTAATTGGTGAGGCGCCCGGGTTAAATGTTGCTTGAACTGTATTCAAAGTTGAACTTAAGCCACTAGGTAAAGAAAAAGATCCTTTAACAGAAAAAGTTCTATCCTCATCAGCGCGATCAGCACTCAATTTCGCAGAAAGGCGCGGATAATAGGCCGACATGGCTTGTTGATATAAGGCTTCTGCCATTTGTATCTGAGCATCAGATACCTTTAATGAGTAGTGCTGCTTAAGTGCAATCGAAATACAGTCATTTAAGCTATATGTTTCAACATTTTTAATTTTGGCCTGAGTAATAGAACTAAACGCTATAGCCAGTAGGAAAATCAGTTGTTTTATCATTGATATTTATCGTCAAGTAACTGGTTACGAATGGTGAAAATCTGTTCAAGATTCTCTATAAATAAATCGACTAATTCAGGGTCAAATTGCACACCTTTTTTGGCAAGCAGATAGTCGATAATTTGTTCATCACTCCAGGCTTGTTTATAGCTGCGTTTACTGCCTAAAGCATCAAACACATCAACCAGCCCTACAATTCGCGCTTCAATAGAAATTTCGTTGCCAGACAGACCTAGAGGATAGCCTTGCCCGTTATAGAATTCATGATGTTCATGTGCAATCGTTGCAGCCATCTGTATTAATGGCCTATCCATTTTGTTAAGCATGGAATAGCCTAGATCAGTATGTTTTTTCATAGCATTGTATTCAGATTCCGATAATGCTCCTGCTTTATGTAGAATGTCATCTGAAATCCCTACTTTACCTATATCATGCATGGGAGAAGCAATTTTTATCATTTGGGCATGTTCATGACTAAGTCCGTACTTTTCTGCAATTAATTCAGAAATCTGGGCTACACGTTTGATATGTAATCCTGTCTCTTGACTTCGATTTTCAACAACTTCGCCCATGACATAGATTAATTCTTTCTGAGTTTCAATAATATCGTTATTTAATTTAATCGAATCACTAATATCTTGACTTAAACTCATCATAGAATGTAATCCGCCAGTTTCATCATGAATGCCAACAATAACTGTGCTTAATGTACGTTCATAGCCAGAATTGGCTGCAATACGGATGACTCTAGAACTAAAGCCTTGTTGCTGTACTGTGTCCAAAACGCGTTGTTTAAAATCGTTACAATCAAGAACCAAGTCACTAAATGTTATGCCTATAAGGTCTTCTGTTTTGCAATTTAAGGTTGAACTAAAATTTTTATTGGCACTAACAATAGCGCCATTTGAATCCAGTACACACAGTGATGTACCTAACTCAATCGCACGTTCATATTCGTGAAGATAATGTTGTTGTGATTGTAAATCTTGCTGTAAATTTAATGACAGGCGTTCAAATTTTTCATAGGCCTCGGTCATATCAACCATTAAAACAACGTATTCTTCAATTTGGTTGTTTGCATCGACTATGGCAACTACGGTGGTATCAACAACATAATTATTACCGCATTTACTGGTTTTCTTTAAAAACCCCTGCCATTTTTTAGTTTGTAAAAGACTGCTTTTTAGTTCTTGAAGTATGCTTTCCTGCCCATTGTCAGAAATGCTAAATAAATAATGTTGCCCCAGCAATTCTTCTTCACTGTAACCGGAAAGAGTACAAAACTGTTGATTGACATAGCTGATTTTACCTTTTAAATCAATTTTAGCTACGATGGCTTTTTCATCGACTAATAGTTTATATTGCTCCAGTAATTTACTGTTTCGATTAACCTCCTCTTGCAAGCTCATTTGTCGATTTATTTCGACTAATTTTTCCAGTAAACGCTCAATACTCACGGGCTTGGTAATATAATGTTTTATACCCAGTTCAAGTGCCCTGAATAAATATTCCACATCGTTATAAGCACTTAATATAACAATTTCCTGTTCTGGATTGGTTTGCTTGATATCTGCCGACATGGAAAGACCATTCATTTTCGGCATTTGTATATCAGAAATAATAATATCTGGCTGGTGTTGCTGGAATAGTGCCAATCCCTCTTGACCATTGTTGGCAACATATAAATGACTAAACCAGTTTCCAAGAATCAATTCCAGTTCTTCCCTGGTTTCAGAATCATCTTCAACATATAGAACATTGAGATCGGATAGTTCTGAAATTTTTTCAATATTAAGCATAGGGGGGGGGATTATTATGTATATGATTAATGCCAGCAATATAATTGTTTACCTTGTTCCATAGCTTTATACATTGCTTTATACATTGCTTTAACAGCAAATTGCAATAATTTTCTTGAGCTATTTGTATTAGTAGGATGTAAGAGTATTCCGATGCTAACCGACAGAGACAAAGATTTCTCAAGTTGTATGTTTAATGCTTGAATTAAACGATCGACAATGCTGAAAATCTGATCTTCAATTGTTCCATTTAAAATGATTACAAATTCCACTAGCACATAAATAATGACAATAAACGACAGTAAATAGCAATAAGAGAAGCGTGCTAAAATACTGATAGCTTTGTTGTTATTGGTTGTAAGGTTTTGTGGTTAATTGGTTTGTAGGGACTGTTAATCACTAGGTCGGCGGTTCGAGCCCGTCCGGGGGAGCCAAGTAAAATAAAGGTCTGTAGATTATTCTACAGACCTTTATTTTTGCCTGAAATATTTCGGGTCAACTTTGAAATGGAATTTAGAGTAATGTTCAGTACGGTTGATGCTTTTTATTAGGCATAAAAAAACCCGCACTATAAAGTAACGGGTCAGTGTTTTTAGGAGCAACGTAAAATGGCTTTTTTAACGTTGAGTTCATTCTCTCTTATTCAAAATGAATAATCTGTTAATAAATAGCATTAATTATGTGATTTATTTGCCTCTTGCCGTTTTTCTTTATGTGATCTTCATATCATTGCCTACTGGTTTTTAAATAGTGATCAATAGATCAAGCGAAGTAATCATTTACTGAGGCTTTTACTATAAACAATAATTATTTTCTTAAGTTTTTTGGAGAAATTCCAAAAAATTGCTTATAGGCTTTATTGAGCCCAGACTGTGTCCGAAAGCCGACTTTTTGGGCAATTGTTTTTAATGGCAACCCTGTTGTTTGAACTAAAGAACGGGCTTTAAGCATGCGCCATGATGTTATATAAGCCATAGGTGATACGCCAACCAATTCCCGAAAATTTGAAGTAAAGGCTGAACGAGACATATGTGCAAGATCGGCCATAATATCTAAGGACCAATCAGCGGCCGGGTCAGTGTGGATGGCTTTTAATACCCGATGAATTCTTGGCGAACGGTGGTTGGAATAGAAACTCCTGGCATCAGTCTTTTGGTAAAAGAAACGCTGTAAAATTTGAATAAATAATATTTCATATAAACGATCTGTCAAAGCACTTAAGCCAGGGCTTTTAATATTTATCGCATTATCAATTGCATAAGCAGCATGTTGCCCCCAGGAATGGCCATTAACATCTTTGGAAAAGGCGATGTGCATCATCTCTGGTAAAGTTGAAAAAATCGGATGATTAAAACCATAGTCAGAGTGAAAAATACCGCACAATATACGCGTTTCAGCTTGATCATCAGCAACATCGGTCTTAATACAAATTTGACCAGGTATGATTTCTGTTTTTCTGCAATTGCTTGTGGGTGAACTAGCGATTGTATGGCCTATACCATTTGCAAGAAAACAAACATCGCCTTCATGTAATTCTATAAAAGATTCCTCGTGATCACTTTTAATCCAGCACGACCCCAGTAATACACAATGAAATACTGGGAGGTTAACGGCTTGAAATTGAGCACCCCATTGCCCGGAAAAATTTGAATGGATAAATACGTTACCGTTAAACCGCAATGTATTTAAAATATCAGTAATAACGTCCAATATGACAACCTCATGATAACTATTCGGAATTGGATAAATAACTCAATATACAAGTTTAAACAATATTTGTTAAACAACTAAAAACCATTTAGCTTTACCTTGTTACCCATGACTCTCTGCCATTTTAAAAAAGCCAACTTCTCTACCTCGTCATTCCTGCATTCTCTAAGCAGGAATCTAATTTATTCTGAATGGATTCCCGATAAAAGACCTCGGGGATGATGCATGACCGTTGGATTTATTATTTTCCCGTATAATTTAGCGGAAGCTCATGGGTAATCAGCACCTTAAGCCAAGGAATGGACACCCAACTACAATTAACAAAAATACAATATAATCAAAGTGTTATATATTTTTTATTTAGAAGGTAGCTTTATGGTTGTTTGATTATAAGCGGAGTTTAATGATAGTTAATCATTTATCGGCAAACGAACAGGCATTTCAGTTACCTTGCTCTGTTCAGCCTCTATTGAATCGCCTCTGGAAATACATACACGAAGTATTTTTTGATATAACACGGTGCCAATATTTGCTGATGCGCCATGCAAAAATATACTCATCAATACGGTCGTTAAAACAATCGTCAATATTTCCTGTCGATGAATTAAATCGGAATGTTCTATAACTAATAATGCAAAGAGTATTGAAGCAAGGCCACGTGGACCAAACCAGCCAATAAAGACAGCAGTTTCCCATCGCAACTTACTTCCTAGCAGGCTGATAAACACAGGTAACATTCGAATTACAGTTAAACTTAAGACACTATAAATAACCACAGCAAATGAAATTCCCTCTAAAATGACAGGCACCATGGTTAAGCCGAAAAATAGAAAAACCATTAAATTGAGTAATTGTCCTTCAGCTTCGGCAAAGTCATATAGGCAGGTACACAGGTTTTTTACAGTATTACCCAACGTTAAACCTGCGACGAAAGCTGCTATGAAACCGTTACCACCGATTAGCTCAGCGGCAAAATAGGCTAAAAATGAAACAGCCATAATAGATAGATCGCGGAAAGTATCGGTCGTCCATTGGTGCTTTATTGATAGTTGTAGCAGTTTGGCGCAGCTATAACCGATCAATCCCCCCATTAATGGGCCTAATACTATTTGTTTTGAGGTGAAAAACAACCAGTAAGAGGCACTTTCAGTATGGCTTGTGAGAGAACTCAAAGAAATAAAGATTAGAATAACTGGCAATGCAATACCATCATTAAGACCACTTTCAACATTAAGTGCCTGTCTAATACGTACAGGCACTTTGCTACTGCTAACTACAGCTTGTCCCAAAGCTGCATCGGTTGGAGCCAGAATAATGGCTAATATTGCACATTCCCACCAATTAAAGTCCGAAAATAAACTGGCGGCAATAACAGCACCCATAACAATGGTTAATGGCATGCCTATACTTAATAATCTTATCGGGATAGTGTGTTCGCGGATCAATTGCCCCAAGTCAATTCTTGCAGCATCTGTGAACAGCACAAGAATCAAGGTGATTTCAGCAAGCATATGAATATGCTCATTTGCTGGCATGGTTTTCATCAGATTAAAAAATACTGGACTTAACATTAAGCCAAAAATGGTAAAGACCATAGGCGGCGTTAAGGGACTACGTTGTAGTCGTCCGGAAACAAGTGAAAATAGCACAATTAATCCAGTGATTGTTACCGTATTTATTTCATTCATAATTAAATGTAATCAAAATTTTTCTGCCAGTGCTACATCCATTAATTTAACAAAACGTTCTGGATAGGGGGGTTGCAACAAACAGCCAGCTTCTATTGAGGGATATATTTCATCGTAGCAACGAATTTGTTCAGAGCTCACCCGTCGCTGGATATGACAACGCCTAAGTTGCTCTGTATTTGATAAACCTGCCGCAGCAATCAATTCAACCACTGTTTCTACTGTACCTTTGTGGAAATTTGCCACCCGTTGCCGTTTGTCAGTCACATTCAAGCCTTTATAAAAGGTAGGGTTTTGTGTTGCAATGCCGGTAGGGCAAGTATTCTTATTACATTCCAGTGATTGTATGCATCCTAAGGCCAGCATCATACCTCTGGCACTATTACAAAGGTCAGCCCCTTGAGCTAATAAACGTACCATATGAAAAGCACTAAAAATCCGGCCACTGGCAATTACACGAATATCTTTCTTAAGATCGAAACCGATCAAACAATCCACCACAAAAGCCAAACCTTCGCGTAACGGTGTACCCACCGAATTGGTATATTCCAATGGTGCGGCCCCTGTTCCACCTTCACCGCCATCAACGGTGATAAAATCGGGTTTAATACCAGTCTCTAGCATTGCTTTACAAATGGCAATGAATTCGCTTTTTCGTCCGAGACACAGTTTAAATCCTATGGGTTTTCCAACTGAAAGGTCACGTAACTGCTGAATAAATTGCACCATCTCCAAAGGCGTTGAAAAAGCAGAGTGGGTTGGTGGTGAATCAACTTGAGTATAGGGTTGTACTCCCCGAATTTCAGCGATTTCAGGGGTGTTTTTTATTGCGGGTAGAATACCTCCATGCCCTGGTTTAGCCCCTTGTGATAATTTTATCTCAATCATTTTGACATTGCTTAATGTCGCTTTTTTGGCAAACTTCTGAGCTGAGAAATTTCCTTCATCATCACGGCAGCCAAAATACCCTGTCCCTATTTGCCAGGTCACATCGCCTTCAGGTTCCAGATGATAAGGACTGAGACCACCTTCTCCAGTATTGTGCGCGAAACCGCCGATTTTAGCGCCACCATTTAGTGCCAAAATGGCGTGCTTACTCAGTGCACCAAAACTCATTGCAGAAATGTTGAGAATACTTGCTGCATAGGGTTGTTGACAGTCAGGTCCACCGACTATGACTCGTGGGTCTTGATCAAGTTGCTCGGACCTTAATGCATTAAGCGAATGATCCATCCATTCGTAGCCTGTACGATAGGTGTCCATCTTGGTGCCTAAAGGAACGGTGTCCAGCACATTTTTAGCACGTTGATAGACCACTGATCGAAACATGCGATTTACCGGGACACCATCGGTCTCAGACTCGACAAAGTATTGATATATCATCGGCCTTAACCATTCCATTATCCAGCGCCCATGGCCTCCGACAGGAAAATTACGCCAGATGGTGTGTTTACGCTGAAAAATATCATAGAAACCAAGAGTGACTATGGCTATCACAGTACAGAGCATCCAAATTGCCGGAAACCATAACCAGGTGAGTCCAGCTGACAGTATTAAAGCAAGTACAGATAATAAATAAAATCGTTTGCGCATAAGAAATCCTAAAAAGGTTTATAGTTAGTTATTGTGATAGGGAATGCATCAGCAGCATCTTTTCAATTTGCATGTCTCGATAGGAATAAGGAATCCCCCCTACGACATAGCCCGATTGACCCCAAAAGGCATCGAGTTAACACTAAAAGCGATACGATGAGTTTTACCGTGATGAATTAATGGGCCCACTTCAGTGTCAATTAGATTAGGTTACTCCCAGTCATAATGTTGCTAAACAAACACCAGCTCGTCCAGTCAGTCGACCATAAACATCCGCCATAAATGGTGCGCATGTTTATGTTTAACGTTAAAAAATTTTATTGGGCTGTCCTGAAGTGCATTCATGAAATGTAAGTTTTCTTCTCAGAGGGTTCCGAATATGTATTACATTGCGGTTGATGACTTTGCGAGCTTTCCGTAAATAATACCTAGGGTGGCACCAAAGACTATATGCAGCATCATTGACATCATTGGAATAACAGGGCTGGTCTGCAAGCCGAAAAAGCCATGTCCAGCCAACGGCTCAACCGTCAACATCATTAACATCCATGCACCCAGGCCAAACAGGATGCCTTTGATAATCTTGCCACCAGGTAAAACTCCATAAAAGAGGAAAAACAATATACCCCAAGCAAAAGTACCGATAAAAAAATGTAGAACCCAGGCAAATATGGGAAGGATAGACAAACCAGATACTTGTTGCATAATTGTGACGATATCTGCGATGGGATTCATTTCCGGCATCAGTCCCATGGTTTTTTTCATAACCATGATCATTGATAAAACTAATGTGGCGATAAAACTGGCGATAAAACTATAAGATAGTGAATGTTTCATTTTCTTTTTCCAAGTAATTAATTGTGAATTTAACTGTCTGTTTATAAATAACGAGCATAATCAATACCTGATATGTTTTTGACAGAAATGTGATAAAGGTTAGTAAGAATAAATCTTGTCACCTGGTAATAGCTATGCAATATTTGTAATAGGTCAAACATTGAGCCGCCAGGAACTATTTATTTTCCAACTGACCAACAAGCTTTCATTTATTGGTCGCTAAGCAGCGTAAAAAATTACAAATATAATAAAAAATCTGTTATTTCATGACTACATTTTCTGACTGGAAAGCAGCTACAAGTAACGTTAAGATAAGGCCAAGCATTGCCAGTCTTCATCGTAAAAACAGTTGCAGCACTGAAATTGAATGGTTTCAACAATTTGTGATAATCCCTGTGCTTGAGCAAGTTTTACCGACGTATTGCCCTGATTATCCTTCTCACTTGGATTAGCGCCATGCCTTGAAAAGGCCGATGGAAATAATTATTCAGCTAACATGAATTGTTATTTGTATGATCATCCTGATGATGATTTCTATGATATGTATTATGGAATCAAGAACTACTGGTTTTAAAAAAGGCAGTAACTTCTGTATAGCAACTTATCAATCGATCATCATCATATAGAGAGTAAACTGTCTAGTTGTTGGTGTTTTTCCTTGAGGAATAGGAAGGGGTAAGTTATTTATTATGAGAGACTTGGAAGAATTGTTTTTAGCATTAGATAAGTCAAAATTTAGGAGAAAATTCCATTTACAGGGTAAAGATAGGGAATACCTAAGCAATAAGGGACTAAATACTATTATCAATCATGCCTATGATTTTATTAGTAAAAGAATAGCGCCAGAAACCCCGACCAACGATGGAAAACAAACGCCTTTTAAAGGTCATCCAGTATTTGTTGCTCAGCATGCCACAGCCAGTTGTTGTCGTAGTTGTTTAGAAAAATGGCACCAAATTCCTAAAGGCAAACCTTTGTCGGATAATGAAATTGCTTATATCTGTGCCGTTATTGAATATTGGATGCGACAAGAGCTAGTGACTATAAATTAAACAGAACTACAGTAAAAAATCATCGAGATAAATGATCTGCCGGTAGATCATTATAAAACTATACCTGATTACGTACGAGTTTTAGCTATTTAACAAAACCACCTACTTAGCAGCTATACGTCATCTCGGCAGGGATTGCCGAGATCCAGAATCCAAGGATGGTATCGCTATAGAAACAAGTTTATGCTGATGGTTCAGATCGTACATCCCTATACACTGGATACCAGCGATCCCTGCTGGTATGACGGGGCCAGGGGTTCGTTTAGTTGGCTGAAGCAATTATAAACCATTGATTTTGTTATTCTTTGATTGGTGGCCGCAAGGGCTAATTCGCTTATGGGTAATCAGCAAACTATATGGACTATTAACGCACTATAGATTGATTGGTTTGCATTATTTCCTGGAAAAAAGTTTACCTATAAAAAGTTTTATTAGATAAATAAATGAGTTTACACAATCAGCGAAGACTCGATCAAACAAACTAGGGTTAGTTTTTTTATCAGACATTATATTAAAAAAGGGTGATGAAATTATCTACACAAAAGTATGGTTCTGGCTTGAATATTGGCAAATATTCATTACCAAGCTGGTTATAATTAATTAAGATGAATAAATAAACGTAATAGCTAAGATATGATTGCTAAAAGTATTCAAAGCAAAGACAGTATAGGCTTTTATTAGGTTAATGGTATATAACAAATCATGCAGTTGTTTTCTTTTAATTGGACTTTGTTAATTACCTTGTATATCGAAAGGAATTTCTATGTAAATTTGCTAAGTAATTGTGGATGAAGGATAAAATTAACTTACTCACAATTCCTGTGGATAACTCTGTGGATTAGTTCTTCAAATCGTTATTTGAGTACACGCATATTACACTTTTTATTGGATTGTATAAAAAATACACAATCTTGTATTGATGTTTAATTTCAATGGTTTACTTGTAGCGCTAGCTGTTTTAAGGTGGTTAGGTTTAACGATTGACTGTTTGAACCATTATGGTGCAATCATGTGTGTATCATTAGCTTATTTGTAATTAAAAGCTTTCAAGATATGTCAAATTTTGTTTTATTCTTGTTTTTTCTTTTTATAAAACTGTTTTAAATATCGTGGCCTTTTTTGATTGGCGATATTACAAAAAATATGCTTATAAAAAAATCGAATCAATCTAATAAACCCTGTAATAGTATAAAGTATATGCGATGTTTGCTAAGGGAATAACTGCATTCAGTCATTTTATGGCAAATCTTTTGGTCGTTGTATTATATAGCTTCCTTGTAAAGACGACCATTGTGAGTCAAGTTGTAGATAGGCTATGGTGGCTGTCGGCATCAGTTTACCATCGCTTTCAGTTGGAATAGTAGGTGCTAAGTACCTGACTAAAGATTCTAGGCTTGGATTATGTCCTACAAGTAGAATACGTTGAATTGTGTCGGGTATATGTAATAAAACCTGATGTAAATCCGCTAAGCTAGCCGCATAAATACTTTTGTCTGTTTGAATGGAATGGATGGGGTAGCCAATAGTTTCACTAACAATACTAGCTGTTGTTAGTGCTCGGTTTGCCGGAGAACAGATGATTAAATCAGGCGTCAGTTTTTGCTCGACTAACCACTGTCCCATTTGTTGAGCATTAGTTTTTCCTCGTTTATTTAAAGGACGATTAAAGTCTGTGGTATCAGAATTCCAGTCTGATTTTCCATGTCTTAAAAGAACGAGTTCTTTATACGCAGTCATTATTACTCTTTTTTGTATTACGACAAAAATAATTCTAATCATTTAAGCAGAAGGCAACAAGCTATATTTTATAGCCTTAAAGCTATTGTTTCCCTATAAAAACCAGCAATTAACTAATTTTTTAAAGGTTAAAACAGTTAGAATTGTTATTCCTAATTAATAATAGCTCAATATAAAGCAGTTGAGCTATATGCGTAACAAATGGGTTTTTAGTTTAATGAGTATTTATGTCAAAAAATAACTGGCAATTCTGGATTGATCGAGGTGGTACTTTTACGGATATAGTCGCTCGAGCTCCCGATGGACACTTGCAGACATTAAAACTATTATCCGAAAACCCTGAGTTATATAACGATGCTGCCCTGGAAGGTATCAGTCGAATTCTAGACTTACCAGACGCTGTTAATAAAGCCGACTATATCAGTGCGGTTAAAATGGGGACTACAGTTGGTACAAATGCGTTATTAGAGCGTGAAGGCGAGAAGGTTGCGCTATTAGTCACTAAAGGATTTAAAGATGTATTACGCATTGCTTATCAAAATCGTCCTGATATATTTGCCTTAAATATCCAGTTACCCGAGTTGCTTTATCAAACAGTCGTTGAAATTGATGAACGAGTGAGTGCTCAGGGTCATGCTATAAAAGAGATTAACCAAGATGAAGTAAAACAGGCATTACAACAAATATATGACAGCGGTATTCGATCGGTTGCTATTGTGTTATTACATGCCTGGACTTATTGTGAGCATGAATTACAAGTTCAGCGTATTGCAAAATCTATAGGTTTCAGCCAGATTTCAGTTTCACATCAGGCCAGTCCTTTGATGAAGATCGTTAGTCGCGGTGATACCACCGTGGTGGATGCGTATTTATCACCCTTATTAAAACGCTATGTAAATCAAGTGGCGAAAGGCTTACAAAACTCAGCTAACAGTAATTGTCGATTATTATTTATGCAATCAAATGGTGGTTTAATTGCCGCCGAGCATTTTGAAGGTAAAGATAGTATTTTATCTGGTCCTGCTGGCGGTATCGTTGGTGCTGTTAATACTGCAGAACAAGCCGGGTTTGATAAAATTATTAGCTTTGATATGGGAGGTACATCGACTGATGTCGCTCATTATGCAGGTGAATTAGAGCGTAGTTTTGAAACTGAAGTGGCTGGTGTCAGGATGCGGGCACCGATGATGTCAATTCACACGGTTGCTGCGGGTGGCGGCTCATTATTGTTTTTTGATGGTATGCGTTATAGGGTAGGACCTGAATCTGCTGGAGCCAACCCAGGTCCGGCATGTTATCGGCGCGGGGGACAATTAACAGTAACCGATGCTAATCTGATGCTAGGTAAATTGCCTTTATTTCCCAAAGTATTTGGCAGGCAAGGTGACTTGCCATTAGATGATGAACGAGTGACAGATCTATTTACTGAACTTGGCCAACAAATAGAGCAAGCAACAGGAAAGCAGCACAAACCAGAACACGTTGCTGAAGGTTTTTTAAAGATTGCTATTGAAAATATGGCCAATGCGATTAAGCGTATTTCAGTTCAAAAAGGCTATAACGTCGCTGAGTATACTTTATGTTGTTATGGTGCAGCGGCAGGGCAGCATGCTTGTCAGGTTGCAGACAGGTTGGCAATAAAACGGATATTAGTACATCCTTTTGCAGGTGTATTATCGGCTTATGGCATGGGACTAGCTGATTATAGGTTGCTTAAAACTGCTGCTTTAGAAAAGAATTGGCATGCAATTTCTGAAACTGACTTGCAACAAGCTTTGGCAGCTTTAGCTGTTGAAGGCAGTGAAGAGATGATGTCACAAGGCGTAGGGCGCGATAACATTCATTGTGAATCACGGATACACTTACGTTATCTAGGTACGGATACAGCATTAGCGATTGATTTTTCAGATAAACCCGCCATGCAAGGGGCTTTTGAAGATAAATATCGCCAGCAATTTGGTTTTATTTATCCAGATAAACCACTGCTTATTGAGTCTCTAGAGGTAGAAGTGATAGGGACTACACAAACATTAGCTGATGAAATTATCGAAGCTGAAGATGTCTCAATTTTAAGTCAAGAACTGAGTAGTCACATGTTTTGTGATGGCGAATGGCATAAAACCCCTGTGTATAGGCGTGATAAATTACCACTGGACTGTATTATTCATGCCCCTGCAATTATTGTCGAATCGACAGGGACAACGGTTCTAGAACCAGGCTGGCAAGCTGAACTTAATGCGCAGCGGCAATTAGTATTAACGCGATATCAGCCCTTGAAGCAACAATTGGCTATAGGCACTTCGGTTGATCCAATCATGTTAGAAATATTCAATAAGTTGTTTATGTCAATTGCTGAGCAAATGGGCTTTGTTTTACAAAACACAGCTTATTCAGTCAATATTAAGGAGCGTCTGGATTTTTCTTGTGCCATTTTTAACGATCAAGGACAGTTGGTGGCGAATGCTCCACATATTCCAGTCCATTTAGGATCTATGGGAGAGTCGGTACAGGCATTATTGACTACTCAGCGAGATGATATGCAAACTGGTGATGTGTATTTATTAAATTCCCCTTATCATGGAGGGACGCATTTACCTGATATCACAGTGATTACCCCGGTTTTTGAACAGCAGAAATTGCTGTTTTTTGTTGCATCACGTGGGCACCATGCTGATATAGGGGGAATAACGCCTGGCTCTATGCCATCAAACAGTCGTCTTATTGAACAAGAAGGTCTATTAAGTGCAGGTTTTAAAATTGTTAAGCAAGGGGAGTTTCAAGAACAAGCCATTCGTGATTGGTTAAATACTGGGGAGTATGCTGCCCGCAATCCTGATCAGAATATTGCTGATCTACAAGCACAAATTGCTGCCAATGAAAAAGGTGTGCGCGAACTAAAACAAATGGTCAAACATTATTCTTTAGATACAGTGCAGGCCTACATGCAGCATGTGCAAGATAATGCGGCCGAATGTGTTCGGCGTGTATTGGCAACTTTAAAGGATGGGGCATTTTGCTATGAGATGGATAACGGTGCAAAAATAGCAGTTAAAATCATCGTTAATCAACAGCAACGAAGTGCTATCGTTGATTTTACTGGCACAAGTCAACAGCAGGCGAATAATTTTAATGCACCTGCAGCCGTTTGCAAAGCGGCTGTGTTATATGTTTTTAGAACGCTGGTTGCAGATGATATTCCTTTAAATGCAGGTTGCTTACAGGCATTGGAAATTATCATTCCCGAAAATTCTTTGTTAAATCCTCAGTACCCTGCGGCGGTGGTGGCAGGTAATGTTGAAACTTCACAAACGATTGTGGATGCTTTATATGGTGCCCTGGGTATTCTGGCTGCTTCGCAAGGTTCTATGAATAATGTTACTTTTGGTAATAAAGATTATCAGTATTACGAAACTATTTGTGGTGGTGCTGGTGCTGGTGAAGGGTTTGATGGTTGTGATGCGGTACATACTCATATGACCAATTCACGGATGACTGATCCAGAGGTTTTAGAATGGCGGTTTCCTGTACGCTTAGAAGAATTCTCAATACGTAAGAATAGTGGAGGATCGGGTAAGTACCATGGTGGCTGTGGTGTTATCAGACGTATTGGTTTTTTAGAACCGATGACTGTGAATATTTTGTCTAGTCATCGTAAATTACCCCCCTTTGGATTGAAAGGAGGCGAGGCAGGGCAGCTAGGTAGTAATTTGCTGATCCGTGCAGATAGTTCCAAGCGAATATTGGCAGGACAAAGCCAGGTAAATGTTGTGGCTGGAGATGCCTTGCAAATTAATACACCAGGCGGTGGTGGTTATGGAGAAATAACTTTAGAAAATGAGCAAGCTGATTGTGGTTCATAATCTTATACTATTATGGAGTGGACTTGGTATCATCATGAGGTTCAAAAAGAGTACTAGTATTTAACACATAGATTTGTTCAGACCATTGTTTAATAGAATGATACATATGTAGAGTCCCGCCTGTTCCAACACTGCCTTTACCGTCCCATAACAGAATACAATGCATACTACTCATTCCCAGACATACTGCAGAATAAAGCATCCATTTATTCGCTTGTTCATAAGGACTCATGTTATTTGGACAGTAACCTAATTCTTCAGGCATGGTAAACAGGATGGTATTTGGATTGTTTTTTACCTTATAGAATCGGTCTTGCCAATCATTGCCAGCAAAGTTAACTGAGGTTTCTAAAAATTCAGGAACATCGAACGGAATATACAGCTTTAATTGCAGATTTAGAGCAAGTACTGCTTCTGCAAAAAGGATATCACCGCCACATGCTCCACTACAAATAGCAATGTCTTCTGGTCCTGCATTTAAAGCCTTTAATTGTTTGGCAATTGTTTTTGCTGCAATTGCTTCATTTTCTTTGGGAAACCTGGCTATTTTACGCTGCGGGGAATCGATCATATGGCCACTGAATAAAAAAACTTTTCGTGGCTGTCCGTGGTTTTTAGATTTTTCTATTTGAGTCAATAGATAAGCTTTATGCTGCTTGCTGTCCTGAGATTCAGGGAGGTTTTTCTGCACTTTGTTAAACAGTTCTAATGTTATTTCAAACTGGCCTAAACTTTGTAAAATATTAGCTGCTGAAAGATAGGCTTGTATCTTCAAGATATCGCTCGGTGCATCATCAGCGAGTACTAGAATATTCTCTGGTATAGCTTTTGTTTTGGCTAACTCAAAACGCTTATGCCAGTCATTATTCTTGTCTAAATTCATCGATTTTTTTACGCAGTATTTTAAAAGTTATTCCATTGATTTTAGTATAGCAGTATGAACCATAAGAATAATGATAGGCTTGGCTTAAGTTATTTCAGTATAAATCTCTATTTAATAGAGATTTATTCTAAGTAATAAAATTATAATGCTTTGACTATGTAGTGTTTTGTTGATTTAAGTTGAGTGTCCGTTCTTCGGCTTGAGATGCTGATTATCCATAAGCGAATTAGCCCTTGCGGCCACCAATCAAAGAATAACAAAATCAATGGTTTATAATTTTGTTATTCAAGAGCTTCAGCAAACTAAACTAAATCATGGTCACGTCATACCAGCAGGGATCGCTGGTATCCAGTGTATAGGGATGTACGATCTGAATAATTTGCATATACTTGTTTATTATAGTCATTCCATCCTTGGGTTCTGGATCTCGGCACAAACTTGTCTGGAGCAGGTTTGCATGGAGTCAAAGGGCATTATGTAGATTAGCAAAATGTGACTCCCTGTCGAGATGATGTATAACAGTTAAGCTGGTGATTTTATTAAATAGCTGAAACTCGTACGTAATCATGTAAATATTTAGTATAAGTTTTATAGATAATTTGCTATTTGATAAAACTCTTTTTAGTTGTTAGAGTGAGTTAAGTGATAGTTCAACGTATTATATATCCAGTGTTAGTTAACCAGAATGTCCAAGGTGAATGTCCATGTATATTTTTCTATCTTATTCCAGAGCTGATTTAGCACATGCTGAACAGATTGAAGCAAACCTGAAGCAAGCAGGACATAAGGTTTTTTTTGATAAGCACAGCATTAAAATTGCAGAAGATTTTAACCGTGTTATCTGGACTGAAATTCAGAAGGCAGATTTGTTTATCTATTTAATTTCAGAAAACTCGGTAAGAAAGGGATCATATGCGCTAACAGAACTCACTTTGGCTGAGAAAAAATGGCCTAATCCAGAACGTAGAGTACTACCTGTACTAATAGAGCCGACTGACTTTGCCAATATGCCAATCTATGCCAGTATTTGTAATATTCTTCAGCCAGAAGGTAACCTGGCGGCTCGGGTAAGAATTGAGGTTAATGAACTGGGCAAGATACATCAAGGTAAAAAAATTGGGCGCGCTGCAATCATATTATCGGTTCTGATGATGATCGGGTGGGGAGCTTTCTTAGCTTATCGTGAATATATCGCTCAAGGCCCTGTTATCGCACGAACAAAATTAGGTGTAATGAATGTTGCTTATGGAGCGGATGCATTTTTAGAGAGTGCTTACACAGGTGATTTAAATGTAATTAAGCTTTTTTTATCTGCCGGAATGAATCCTAATACAATTAATAAGGATGGCGATACTGCACTAATGAATGCGATTAATGGAGATCATAGTGAAATAGTCAAGGCCTTGATTGAAGCTGATAGTGACGTGAATGTCGAAAATAATACGGGTTGGACTGCTTTGAGCCTGGCCGCAAATGGAGGACAAAGTGAAACGGTGAGTCTGTTGTTGGCAGTTGGCGCTAAAGTAAATAAACTGGTTTTTATTAGAGCGGCAAGAAATGGATATTTGGATGTTTTGAGTAAATTATTATCAGCTTCCCCGAAGCTCGAACAGCCTATAATTGATGAGCTTTTTATTATTGCAGCAGAAAAAGCTCACGTTAAAACACTTACTCTTTTATTAGACAAAGTTTCTGATCGTCCAAAAGTTGTTTCCCTTGCTTTACTCAAGGCTTCGTTGAGTTTTCAACCGACTGAGTCAGATGGCATAACTGTGATTAAAAAAACACAAATGTTTAAATATTTGCTAGAGCTGGGTGCTGATGTAAATATTAAAGATGAGGAAGGTATGACGCCATTAATTAGAGTGGCACAAAATGGCACCATTGAGTTTGCGAAAATGCTGTTGGAAAGAAATGCCAATCCTAATATACAGTGTGAATGTCCTACATTTCATGATGGTGGGTATACTCCACTGACTATTGTTATAGAAAATATTTCTGTCAGGAATAAAAATGCTGCCTTTATTGATTTATTACTTGCAAATGGTGCCGATGTTAATCTGGCCAAAAAGGATGGTAGTACACCGTTGATGTTAGCCTCAGAAAAAAACATACAAACTGTTAAAACACTTCTGGAAAAGGGAGCCAAGGTCAATGCTCTCAGTGACAATGGGACAACAGCACTTAGCTTTGCGGCACAGATGGGGCGATTAGATGTATTGACTGCATTATTAGACAATGGCGCCGATATTGAATTGGACAATAATCTTTTGATTACTGCTGTAGATAAGCAGAAGTACCAAGTTGTGCAAAAATTATTGCAGCTGGGTGTTGATATTAATAAAACAGATAACAAAGGGCAAACTGCCTTGATACATGCCGTGCAATGGGGAGATTCCAATATGGTACGGGTATTAATTGCTGCAGGCGCTAATGTTTCTCTTAGGGATAACCTAGGGCGAACAGCGAGGGTATTTGCTAAAAGGAATGAACGAAATAAAGAGATTGTTGACATCCTTACAGAATGACAAAGATGTACTTCTAAAATAGATATGACAGACGATATCTGAGCTTGATGGTTAAAGATTTAGATGTTTTGTCTAAAATCAGAGTAATCTATATTAATTGAATGATAAGTTAAAAAGAAGGATCACACTATGCGCTGCCATGAAGTTGATTACAAAATTATTGGTCATGATATCCAAATGGTCGAAATTGAACTGGATTCAAATGAAGCGGTTATTGCCGAAGCCGGATCAATGACCTATCTGGAACAGGATATAACCTTTGAGTCAAAAATGGGTGATGGCTCCGAAACAGGGGTAATGGATAAACTTTTTGGACTTGGCAAACGTATGCTGACAGGCGAGTCAGTTTTCCTCACTCATTTTACAAATGAAGGTAGGCAGAAACGTAGTGCAGGTTTTTCAGCACCGTTTCCAGGGTCTATTATCGCTTTAAACCTTGCCGAACTTGGTGAAGAAGTGATCTGTCAAAAGGATTCTTTTTTAGCCGCGGCATTAGGTACTCAAGTTGATATTGCCTTTCATAAACGCTTGGGGAGTGGTTTCTTTGGCGGTGAAGGTTTTATACTTCAGCGCCTTAAAGGTGATGGAATGGCCTTTATTCATGCCGGTGGAACAGTCGTAAGAAAAGAACTTAATAATCAAACATTGCGTTTAGATACAGGCTGTCTGGTCGGTTTTTGTGGTGATATTGATTATGACATTGCCATGAGTGGAGGTTTAAAAAGTATGTTCTTCGGCGGGGAAGGCATGTTTCTGGCAACCTTATCGGGAACAGGTTCAGTCTGGATACAAAGCATGCCCTTCTCGCGTTTAGCCGAGAGAGTACTAGAACATGCAACGTTCAGTAACCAAGGTGAGAGTAGAAGCCCTTTGGGTTTATAGATGATTACTTATAACGTGGGAACGATAATTCGTATTAGTCTCGACTAGATAGGACATTTTTATAATTTAATCGATTATTCAATCGTATATTGAAAGGCTATTTTTCTTAACAATGGAAACTTAAAGTAACGCGACGCTCACTTGTCAATTGGGATCATCGTAAATAATTTCAGGAGTATATTTAAATAGGCGCGTACCTACCTTTAGCACGCAGTGGTAACAACAATTTATATCTGTCAAATAGTGGTTTTACCGGGGTAGTTTAGCTCATCTCACACAAATGAAACCGAGATTTTCCTAGTCGTTTAGCCTTATACATTGCTTCATCGGCTAGCTGTAATAAAGCTTCTGCATTATCAGCATGGTCAGGGAAAATTGCGACACCTATGCTTGCTGTTACGTGATGTGTATTATCCTGGACTGTAATAGGCTGGTCAATTTCTGCTAGTAAGCGGTTTAATGATAGCTTGCATTTATCGAATGATTTTAATTTGTTTAATAGAATAACAAATTCATCGCCTCCAATTCTTGCAACGGTATCGTTACCACGAATCACTTCTTTTAAGCGTTGTGCTATTTCGATTAATACCTTGTCACCTGCTGCATGTGAGTATTGGTCATTAATTGGTTTAAAGGCATCAAGGTCAATATAGCAGACAGCAAATTGTTCTTTGTTTCTTATTGCATTGGCTATTGATAGTTCAAGACGGTCTGAAAGTAGCAGTCGATTAGGCAAATTGGTTAACACATCGTGATGGGCAATATGCTCCAGTTTGAGCTGGTTTTTAATCAGGTGAGAGATGTTGGAGAAAATACCAATATAATTGGAGATTATGTCTTGTTCATCCTTGACGGTAGACAACGTTAACCATTCCGCCTGAAGTTCACCATTTTTATTTCGACTCTTGATTTCACCACTCCAATGATCATCTGCCTCTAATTGTTTCCAGATTGAAGTAATTAAATTTTCATCATGCAAGTCTGATTTAATTTGAGCGACATGTTGACCGATAACCTCTTGCTGTTCATACCCCGTTGACTGGTAAAAGGCAGGATTGGCTTCGATGATAGAGCTATTGCTGTCAGTAATACAAATAGCATCTAAGGTGTTATCAAAAACACAGTTGGCCAAGCGAAGTTTAGCTTCTACTTTTCTACGAGAATTTATTTCCCGATTTAAATCCAGGGTACGGCTACAAAGATGGTCATACATAGATAATGAGGTATCAAGCATCACAGCCATTACACCACTCATATCCTTATCTGCCTGTAACTGAGCACTTTTTAACGACAATCCCGACTTCATCCCTAACACTGTCTTGCTCATCCGCATATCACTGTCCAGGATATGAAAAGCCAGCCAATGGGTTAGAAATGAAAGAACCTCCTCAATAACCTCTTCAATGGGTTGCGTGGCTTCTTTCGCCTTTAGCTCAAGTACCTTTGATAAAAAACTCTTATGTGTTTCTTTATGAGCTTTTAAACAGGAATCAGCAGGGTAGTAGCGTTCCCATATCAGCTCTTCAGAACGAAAATGATGAACTGCATATTCAGCCAGGTCTCTAAATGTTTTATCTAACAACTCAATGTCTGGATCGTTGCCTAGATGATTTGCCAGTCGATTTAATAACTCAACAAGCACTTTGTGTTGTTCATTTATTTCAGCTATACCAGTATTAAAATTATTATTCCATGGAAAAATATCCATTAATTCAATCCTATTTAAAACTAATAAAAAACATATCAAATTCTTTAGCAGGCACCGGCTTACTAAAATAGAGGAAATACAAGGTCAGGTCCTGAATCACGATTTTTTATATTCCTTTACAATAACACCCAGTGTACGTGGCTGTAAATGGAATGCTTGCTGATTTCTTACTAGCTGCTACCTTCAGTAGCACGTGTTGTTTTTATAACCGAACCCCTACGGGTAGTTGTGCATTTCTCTGAGCATCAAAACGACAAGTATTTAACGTGATAAGTTGCTTCATTTATACAGAAAAATATGACTCAAATGGATCAAAATTCAATGTTTTAACTTACCCTAACTACTATCATTTCACCTTTATGTCCTCTCATGGTTGACAGGTGACTATTCGTAGTTATAGGTGAATTATAAGTCTAAGCCCAATGGTCAGTAACCGACCCGTTGCAGACAATGGCAAACAGTAGATGGCTATGCTTATCTAGATATTTCCTGCCAACTTTTCCCTTTTTTGAAAATACTCTTTGCATATGCCGCCTCAAGAAATTCAATAAAATAATCGAAATCAATTGGCTTAGTTAAAACCTTATCAAAATCTGCATTCATGGTATCTGACTTGGTATCTCCACGGGCCATTGCTGACATCAGCACTATGTAGCTCTGAGTATTGGGGTGATTAACTGATAATACTCAATAGGCTTTATCGATCCTAATCAGCCTGTCATAAAATGGATAAAGTATAGAATGCAAGGCCTTCAAGTAAGATAAAACTGTATTAGTCCTATTCCCATTCGCCAAATACACTTGTCATTTTTACAAAAATCATTTGCATTTCATTTAGTCCATCTCTTGCTTCATCAATTTTGCCTTGTTGATATGTATCGTATAAATGATCAGCGATATTGTGTAATTCAATATGTACTTCATTAAGCTTTTCCACCCAATTGTCATCAAAGATCTTTTCTTGCTTTGCTCCTTTAATCCAGTTGCCAAGATGACATTTAGCAGGGTGTAATATAGGCCAACTTTCATTATTACCAGGTATACCCAATATATTATTTTCAAACTTTTTCTGCCATTGCTCAATCGTTAGTCTTAATAATTTTATCTTTGCTTCTTTCGATGTTCGACCTTTATTAGCAATCGTTAGCCATTCTTCATTAGCTGTATAATTCTTTAACCAGGAAGGTAGCTCATTTGCAGGCATGGGACGTGCAATACCATAGCCTTGTGCTTCATTGCATCCCATCAAGAGCAACATTAGACCATGGTCTGTAGTTTCCACACCTTCGGCAATCACTTCTCTACTGAACGAATTTGATAAGCCAATTACGCCATCAATAATGGCATAATCACTGGGGTCATCAAGCATATCCCTCACAAAGCTTTGGTCTATCTTGATCGTATTAGCCGATAAACTTCTTAAGTGAGTCAGTGATGAATACCCTGTCCCAAAGTCATCCAGCGCCACATTAACACCGAGCTTATCTCGACAGGTATTGATAACGTGACTAACAATCTCTAAATCACCCAAAGCACTACTTTCCAGTATTTCTAATTGAAAATTTTCATGACTAACATCAGGGTAACGTGCCAAGACTTTTTCAAGACTCACAAAAAAGGAGGCTGATTGTAAGTGGTATGAGGAAACATTGACACTCAGCTCGATATTAATACCTTGTTTTTGCCATTGATCTTGCTGTGATAATGCTTGATCTATTACCCAGTCTCCAATTAATATTTCTAATTCAGTCCCTTCAATGACAGGTAAAAACTGAAGGGGTGAAATTAATCCTTTATCAGGGTGTCGCCAACGAATCAGTGCTTCAGCGCCTATGACTAAGCCCGTTTTCATATTAACTTTAGGTTGATAATATAAACAAAATTCATTGTTTGACAATGCTTGCTGCATTTTCTCTAATTGATGCTGTTTTTGAATACTTTTCTGATCTTGTTCTGTATTAAATAACTGATATTTATTTTTTCCTAATAATTTTGCTTGGTACATCGCTTGGTCTGCATGTCTTATCAGGGCATCCAAGTCATCATTATCATTTGGATATAAAGTTACTCCTGAAGATGCACTGATGTTAATACTTTGTCCACCCAAAAAATAAGGTTGAGCAAGTGAATGGTGAAGTCGTTCTAACATCTGCTCACATTGAAAGGAAGATCCAAGACTTCCCAGTAGCAAAGTAAATTCATCCCCACCCTGACGCGAAACGGTATCTTCTTCTCTAATGCTTGTTTTTATGCGATTGGATACTTCAATGAGTAACAGGTCACCTACTTCATGACCATAGTGATCATTAACAGGTTTGAAATTATCTAAATCAAGAAAGCAAACTGCAAGTAAGGTATCTGTGCGTTTACTATGTGCAACAGCAAGGCTAAACCTATCCGCAAAAAGTACCCGGTTGGGTAACTTAGTTAGCACATCATAATGTGCCATAAGCTCTAAGGTTCTTTGCTGTTCTTTATTTTTGCTTATATCTGAGAATAAGCCAAGGTAATGAGTTGTTTTGTGATTGCTATCATCGTGTATTGATGAAATAGTCAATAATTCAGCATAGACTTCACCATTTTTCTTTCTATTCCAGACTTCGCCTTGCCAATGGCCGTGCTCGATGATTGATTGCCACATATCAATATAAAATTTGGCGCTTTGTTTTCCTGAGTTAAGAATTCTAGGGTTTTCCCCCAATACCTCTTCACGTCCATATCCTGTAATTTCACAAAAGGTGGGGTTTACCTCAATGATAATACCTTTGGTATCTGTAATTATGATACCTTCATGAGCATCACTAAAGACTTTAGCAGATAACTTTATTTTTTTATCTGATTCTAAACGCTCTAATTCAATGGCTGCTCTAGTAGCAAGGCTTTGAAGTAGTGTAATGGTAAATGGTTTTTCGATAATAGGTTTATCATCTATAACGACAACTAGACCAATAACTTCATTTTTGCTATTTCTTAGAGGAACACCTAAATAACTTTCCGCCTCCATATCGACTAATAACTGATCCTTAGGAAATAACTTTTGAATATTCTCTGGATAAAAACAAACCCCTTGCTGAATAATATTCTGACAAGGAGACCCCTCCAGAGAGTACGAAATGTTATCAATATAATTATCATCTGCCCAAACAGCAATAGTATTGGACTCATCCATATGATCAGGTCCTACCTTTGCAATAAAAGCATAACGCGCATTTTGGGCTAATGCTAATTGCCTAACCATTAGTTGAAAAATGCTTCCTTCCTCAATTGCTACTCCTTCAGCTAAAACACGTAATACTTGCTCACTGCGTTTGCGTTCAGAAATATCAGTATGAATACCAATCATTCTTTGAGGAATACTGCTTGAATCCTTTTCTACAATTTCACCAATCGTGTGTAACCATATCCAGTTTCCATCTTTGGTTTTTCTTCTATATTCAACATCTATTGATTTCCCCGTTTCAATACATTGTTTAAGTGAATTTAAAACAGTGTCCTGTTCTTCAGGATGAAGACTACCTTGCCATTCTTGTAGATTAGAATTAAATTCAGATGGTTCATACCCTAACAATACAGGGAATTCATTACTGACTGATGACTCAGCTGTTTGAATATTAAGATCAAACCATCCTTGATGAGCGGCATTTAATGCAACATCTAATCGCTTTAAGTTGTCACTTAATTCTTTAGTACGATCTAGAACCTGTTTTTCTAATTGTTTTTTATTATTTCGTAAACGTTGTATTAATACAGCAGAAAAAGTAATTAAAAAGGTGAACACTACTCCCAACATCCCCATTAATAAAGTTAGTGTTTCGCTCCTCCATGCCTTGATGGGTGAGATTTTAAAAGTCCAGGAACCATTAGGCACATCAATTTTAAATATTTCAGGGTTTTCTATTAACTTTTCTTTGGAATGAGCAATAAGCTGTGTTTTATTCGTATCAGGATGGATACGTGATAATTCGTAGGCGAATCCTGCTTCAACTAATGAGTCTAGTTTCACCGTCTCTAGCACGTATGGAAACCTAAATAAGACTGTTGAGAATCCCCAGAATTTTTTATTACCTTCTGAGTCATCTAAAAATATGGGCAGCCGAGCTGCTGCTCCAATTCCGCCCTGAACCAAATCAAATGGACCTGCAAGTGTTAATTTCCCCGTATCTTTTGCAAGAAAGGCTTCTTTAATTCGTTCAAGGTTTAACAGCAGATTGTGCCCAATTGCACCTTCATTTCCTTTTAGTGGAACAACATGTTTAATAATTCCATTGGGTTGAAGTTGTAAAGCAGCTGCACCTGGGTACAAAGGTAACATTTCCGTTGCCAATGCAGTAAAACCTGTTGCATCGCCATTTTGTGTGCGTATAAGTGCGGCTAAAGGATAGGTTGCAGATATAGCTTGAAAAACATTGTTTCTTATTAAACTAACGTAACTGCTGGAGAGCTTTTGAACGGACAACCGTTTTTGCTGATAGGTATATTGATCAACGAAATAAATAGCAATAATAGAAATGACTGATGCTACCAAAAAAGAAAATAATACCGTTATTGATTGCCTCAATTTTCTAAGCATGCAAGAAATTACTTTGTATGGTAGGTAGTGTCCTTGACTATATCAGAAATGGAAAGTTTAAATATACTTAAATGTTAATTGACTGCTTTTGGCTGACTGTACTCATTCAAATAAAGCAAGAATGTTCTTGATGGATAATACTCAATAGGCGCTATCGACCCATAGCGGGCATAGGATTTTTTATTAATTCAATAATTGTATATCACAGACTATTAATTGCATTACTTCATTTTTTATATCTGAAATAATATCGCCTTCATATTCTGGAGGATCATCAAAGTAAGAGCAATCATGAATACAGCTATCCTCCGTGCATTTCCAGAGATTAATTATATCTTCTTGTTTCAGTTTTTGAATATCATCCATATAAACCGTATCAAATAGCGCAATATGAGAATTATTTAAATTATTATTTTTAATTCCGTCATCGTTACAGAATGTGTCCCAAATAGAATGATGGCTATCCACAGGTGTTTTTTTAAGTATTGCAATTATTCTATCTGTGTAGCTATTTATATTCATTCTGATCCTAGCGAAAGACTTAATCAGCACGTGTCTTTTTGACTTGTCTGCTGGTAAAGGTAATTAAAGTCTTGTCCAATATGAAATGAGTCTGAACTAATGATAATGATGTTTTAACACCACTCCTAGAAATAAAGTTTTATTTTATGTCTCCGTCGACCCACAACGGCCAGTCAGAAGATCATGAAAACTTCCGTCATGAAACTAATAGCTTTTCAAACTCTTTAACAGATACCGCTTCAGAGAATAAAAAGCCTTGCCCATAATCACAGCCAGCTTCAATTAATAAATGTTTCTGCTGTTCTGACTCAACACCTTCTGCAATAACTTTTAACCCAAATTTATGCGCCATAAAAACAATGGTTTCACAAAAGATTAATTGACTGGATTCTGGCATTAGCTGTTGTACAAGTGTAGGGGCAATTTTTAAATAGTTAATATTAAATTCATCGATACTTGATAATGCTGTACAACCTATCCCAAAATCATCAATAGCTAGTTGTATAGCATTTTCGTTTAAGTCTAATAATTGTTTTTTAATGGTTTCAGAATGATCAATCAACAAACTTTCAGTTATATCTATAACGATACTTTTCTCTTTAATAGATAGCTGGTTTAAGCAATCAATCCACTTCCGATAATTTGATGGTGAACGAAATTCAACGGGCGATTTGTTAACAGTAACCTGGAAATCTGGGTCAAATTTGTCTTGCCATTTTTTTACTTGCGTTGCTGCTTGTTGAAATGCCCAGTTACCCATTTTAACAATTGGTCCTGTCTCTTCAGCTAATGGAATAAAATCATCTGGATAAAGTAGCCCTTTCGTTGGATGGTTCCATCGAATTAAGGCTTCAGCTTTAGTTATTTTGGATGATTGAAAGTCTACTATAGGTTGGTAATAAAGTTGAAATTGTTCGTCTCTAATTGCAAAGCGTAAATCTATTGCTAATTGATTATGCTCATAAGCTGCTTTCTGCATAGATTGCGTAAAAAAAACATATTGGTTTCTACCATTTTCTTTAGCAAGATACATGGCTTGGTCAGCATTTTTTATCAAGTCATCAATACTATCTGTATCATTAGGAAAAAGTGAAACTCCAACACTAGCAGATACATAGGCTTTT
>ENA-ORXI01000468-ORXI01000468.1-sediment-metagenome-genome-assembly--contig:-NODE-468-length-33336-cov-4.725548_pt1 | contig 33336 bp, 24 predicted proteins | sample MGYA00237861_ERZ511468 | MGnify/ENA primary metagenome ERZ511468 (study PRJEB26299, sample SAMN06266213) | sediment metagenome | isolation source: Hudson Canyon methane seep mesocosm | place: USA:Hudson... | reverse complement strand
TCACAAGGCACTGACTCAGGATCCTCAAGCGTATTATCAATTTGTTAAACAACGACTAACAAACATCGCGTTAAATAAAGCAGAGCTGCAAATGCCGGCCAAGCTTTTATTTTCGGACCAAGATAGTGATGGTGATTTTCGGGTCATGCCTTGCATTGTCAAAGACGGCAATGAAGTAATGAAAACCGTAAAATTGGTTGGCACAAATGTTATTCAACAAGCTGTCCCTGATCAAATTACGGTAGGCAAAGCCTGCGTATTTCATCCTACTGAAAATTTTATTACTCACATTGTCGAAGCTTGCCTACTATCTTCGGCAAGAACAGCCATTTGCGCCATGTTGGGGATAGATTTTTTAGCGAACAACCGTAAAAAAATGACCGTTATTGGTGCTGGACGAGTGGGATATTACGTCGCTTTTTACGCTGCTTCTCTGGGCTGGGTTGAAGAGGTGACGATTCACGATATTGATATCAGTCGTGCAGAAAAATGCATGGCTTCATTACAGTCTGAATTCTCTAATATTAATTTTCAAGTCAGTACTCGAGCTGCACTAACTGATACTGATGTATTAATCTTGTGTACAACCAGTGCAACGCCAATCTATTCCACCGGTGACTTTAAGGCAGATCTGATTGTTAGTGTTGGTGCTGATATAGATTCACAGCGTGAACTAGACAATAGCTGGGCACAGTCGGCAACATTGTTTGTGGATAGCTATGATAGTGCTCGTTATGGTGATATCAAAGCTTGGATGGAAAATAATTTGATAGCTAAAAATAGCCTGACAGATTTATTTAGTTTAATCAGCGGCTTTGAGTTAATTGATGACCATCGGCCACGAATTTTTGTTTCTACGGGTACGGCATTTTTTGATAATTTGACCTTGTCCTATCTTTTAAAAACAGCGGACCCGTGACCCTTAATTTAAGCAGTAATACAAAAGCTTTAGCGTCGATGCTGCTCAATGAAAATGCAGTTGAATATTGACCACTAGGACTGACTAGCGACGATGGTATAAACTAAGCTTATATGTGAGATTTAAGCACTGCCTTAAATGGAGATTGTGATGGCTGAAGAAGATGATGATGTATTAGAGGTTGAAAAAGCAAAAGAGGGCGAAGAGGGTGAAGGTGGCTCTTTTGTTGACAAGATAAAAACTAAAATCAGTGAGATAGAATTCACCAAAGAATTGATCATTAAAATCGTGATCGGGTTTTTAGTTGTTTTGTTGATTGCTTTAGCGGCGTATTTCTTTATGCCAAAAGAAGAAGCTGTCGAGGAAGCTAGTGCCGAAGCAGAAGCCGTGGAAGCCACCACCGAAGGAGCTGAAGGTGACTCAACAACAGCATCATCATTGAGTGAAATTAGTGGCGAACTTACAGAGCCCACAGCTGATCTTAGTGGAGCTATAGAAGGTGATGTTGTCATAGCAGAAGATGAAGTGCTTGACTCTAGCGTAGCTGAAGCCACTGTAATCTTGGAGGATGCTTCAGCAGCCGAGAGTGCTAATTTACAGGCACAGCCAAAACCTGAAGCTCCGGATTTGGAAATGTTTAAGTTGCGTGAACAAGTTTTAATGCTGGAAGATGAAAACCGCCGCTTGAAACAACGTGTTAATACATTACAAGCTCAGGCCAATATGAGTGATGAACCGAAAAAAACAGGGACTCCTAAAGCACGTAAATCTGAGCAGGAATCTATGCCCCAACCTATGTGGGGAGACTTTGAACCTCTTCATCAAGGGCCATAAACCTGAGTGGTGAGAATGATGTTTTTAGCTTAAAGCTTATAAAATCGTTGTTCTAATGTCTTGCCTTCACCACTAAATCCCTGCATGCCGGGGGCTAAGTTATCCAAACGTTCATTTGGGTGAGGATGTGTTTTGAATAGTAACTCTACGTCTGACTGATTGTTCATACCGGCATGACCTATTTCTTGTAAAACGATAGGTAAAGCATAAGCGTTATAGCCAGCACGTGCAGTTAATACCACGCCTATTTTGTCTGCTTCAAACTCAGAATTTTTATCTAAGCCTCTTGATAACATTTCAGCACCGTAACCCACTAAGTTATCAACAACCATCGAATTTTGATCCAGTGCGCTTTCAAGCAATAATCGACCAAAATGGATCATGGCACTTTCCTGAAGGATTTTAATTTGGTGTTTTTGTACGACATGGCCTATTTCATGGGCCAATACTGCAGCTAGTTCGGCTTCACTAGTTAATAATTGATAAAGTCCCTTAGTCAAAAAGATATAACCACCTGGTGCTGAAAAAGCATTAATGCTATCGGTCTCGATCACACCAAACTGCCAGTTCAATCCTTTGCGTTCCGATTGTGTTGCTACCCAACGACCGACTTTATTAACATAGTTTTGCAACTCTTTATCATCGACTAGATTATAGGCACCTAATAATCGGCCACTGATGGTACGGCCAATTTCAATTTCTTGTTCAAGATCGTTATCTAAGGTTAGGTTTTGGGCTGCCGATAGCGTATCTTTAATTTTATTAAGATCAATGCTTAAGCCATAACCAAAACTAATGGACGGTATCAAAATAAAAAGGGTGAGGAGGATGTTGAAGTGTTGACGTTTCATTGTTCAACCTCCACAGTAACATCAAAATAATCTATTTTTTTTGCTTTGAGATCGCCAGCACGGGCATATTGTTTTGCTTGTGATTCTGATACTTGATAGGTTTCAAGTAAGGCAAGTTGTTCTTCACTTAGCTCCGCGCTTTTTAGTGTTTCTTCATCTAGACCTCGAACACCGAATGTTGCCACCACCGTTTTATTATTAAAACCACCTAATCTTTCTGTGACCACTTCTGTTGCGCCATCAACATTATCTTGCTCACTAACGGAAATAATCCTAATGGTTAATGTCGGCACCCAACCACTATTTGTATTGGTTGCAACTTGAGTCCAACTGTTTTGCCGTTTCTGAACGGTGACTTGGCTTTTAGCGGCCAAATTTTCGATAAGTTGGCCACTCTTATTGGGTTCATCCAGCAGTTTGGTATCAATAAATACCATGCCAGTGATCAAGGCGGCCGTATCGGCAGAGAGCGGGATCAGAAACAAAAAGATGTAGAGCAGCTTACGCATGATGTTACCTCCTTGCTAGTTACTTGATTCTACGCCTGTTTTATTGGCTGATGCAATATCAATGATTTGCAGCAACTATTCAATAATAGTGGAGGTGGCAGTGGTTTTAAGCTTTGTTATTTCATCGATTGCAATAAATGCTGGCTAATCTCTGCAAAACGATAAACTTGACCGCCGTATTGTTCGGCAAATGTTATGGCTACTTGTTGATCGGAAAAACTGGCTAAGGTTGGTCCCATGGCACCTTTTTTATTGTGGCCTATGACATACCAAGCCTGCCGAGTATCTATATAGGTTTCTTGTTCAGAGTGCTGCCATGGCATTACCACCATATCGTGTACATAGCTGGTTTGAATGGCATGTTGATGTTCAGGATCTAGCAAATACGCAAACATATCGCGGGTCGAACAAAACTTAAGACTATTCTGCTTTCCTCTCTCATATAACTGACCTTTGGGACCAGGAAAACCACTGATAATCATGCCGCAAAGATGACATTCTTCATGACTTTCAATTGCCATGGCTTTTTGAGCGGCTTGCAGTTCAGCGGGTGTTTCACTGCAAGCAGCTAATAGTAATAGCGAAAGCAGGACTAATATAGGACATAAGATTGATTTCATTATAGTTTTCTTTTATTAAATAATGAGATAGCAAGCAAGACGGGTGTGATAAACCAGATAACTAAGCTGGCAAATAACAGCGGTGTTGAAAAGTGAGCATATTGAGCGATCGACATAAAACCACTGAGTTGTTGATCAGCAAAAAATCCGATAATCAATAAGCGGAAAATATCGGTGGGATTAAGTAATAACAAATATGGAAACAGCTGAGCATTGACATTACCCTCGGTGCTGACCAGCAAGCCCAGCAAGCTTAAATCAAACATCAATACAAAGATAAACCATACGATTAATGCAATGCCAGCAGCTTTTGATTTTTCGCTGACACAGGCACTAATTACATAAGCAATAGCAATAAATATCCAGCCTAATAAGATGGCACAGATAATAAAAAAACTATATGGCCCAAGCAGTTCAGACCAGCTGGTAGTATCAGAAAACACAGCGATGATGATGGCCGATAATCCAAAACCACAAATAGTAGAAAATGCCATGATCAGCCAATGGCCCAACATTTTTCCTACGATGAGTTGCCAACGACTCAAGGGGTAAGTCATTAATAATAATAAAGTGCCGTTTTCATCTTCACCGACCACCGCATCATAAGCCAACATTAATGCAATCAAGGGAATAATAAATACCGCCAAGCTTGCCAAGCTAACAAGGGTGGAAGATAGGGTGGTAAAGCCTGCTTGGCCTGAAGCTGCAGCGCCAAAATAGGCCAAACCGGTGGCTAATAAAGCAAAAATCAAACTAATGGCAACCACCCAGCGGTTTCTCAATCCATCGTGAAATTCTTTATTGGCGACAGTAAAAATGGCCTGCATTAACGATGCTCCTTTTGTTGAAAGTCAGTCATGTAATGCATATAAATATCATCCAAAGACGGCATATGTAGATCAATATTATCCACTTCGGAAAGCATCATTATCTGCCGTAAAGTGGCCATTTTTTGTTGTGGTGAGACTTGTAAATGAATGCCATCATCTTGAGTTGTGGCTTTGTCTTGGAGTTGTTTAGGCAGGGTGATATTTGAACCGTATATGTGTAGCGAAACTGGCAAATCAGTTTGTTGGCGCAGTTGTTTTAAACTGCCTTCAGCTAGCAATTTCCCTTGTCCCAAAATCAAAGCCCGATCGATGTATTTTTCTACGCCAGCCAACATATGCGAGCATAAAATAACGGTGCTGCCTTGAGCCTTTAATTGGGCAATGCTTTGATAAAAGTCTTGAGTGGCAATGGGATCTAAACCAACGGTGGGTTCATCCAATAATAACAACTTAGGTTCGCCTAATAATGCTTGAGCCAAACCTAAACGTTGTCGCATGCCTTTGGAATAAGTTTTAACACGTCGCTTAGCTGCATGACTTAAACCTACTTGCTCCAATAACTCGCCACACTGTTTTTTATCGCAGCCCTTTAATTTAGCAAAATAGCTGACTACTTCAAGCCCAGTGAGTTGTTGATAAAAACTGACATTTTCTTGCAAAAAACCTAGTTGACGACGCAAGTGATAAGCATTGTCTCCAGCAGGATCTTCACCAAAAACCTGTACCTGACCGGCACTGGGTTTGATCAGGCCTAAAATCAATTTAATAGTGGTGGTTTTGCCTGCGCCATTATGACCAAACAGACCTAATATTTCGCCTTGGTTTAAGCTTAGATTAAGTTGTTTTAAGGCATGAACATTTTGATAATGTTTTTCAACATTACTCAATTCCACAATACTCACTGCGGATACTCCATAGGTAGATTCATCAAGGGATAACTATCTTTAATGCCCGGTGATTTTAATACCGGAAATTGCCGTTGTACCCAGCGTAGTATTTCAATCGCTGGACTATTTAATAATAGTTTTGCAGTAGGATATTTCCATAATAAACGATCAATGCCATCATTAGGTTCATAAGCAACATCGCCAGTGCCATCACCATTCATATCCCAACCAACATAGTCACTCCAATAATTGCCGAGCTTGTCGTGCGACCAGTCTTGTTCACGAGTGGAGACATATTTAACTTGTTTATTATTATTTATAAAGGCATTGCTAATAAAGGTATTGTCTTCTGAACCGGCGGTGAGGTGGATGCCCATATCACTGTCGGCAACAATATTTCGTTGGATCTGATTATAAAGGGAGTTATAAATAAACAAAGCTTTGCCTTCCGGCGGATAATTTTGTTTTGAATGTTTCATCTGGCTATTGCGTTGATTTTGCACGCCAACAATCACATTGTCTTCAATCGTTGACTTGGTAATGAAGTTCATCAAAATGCCATAATTCACATCATTTTCCGAGCGATTATGGGTCACCGTCAGAAATTTGGACTGCATCAAAGCATAACCGGTACGAGTATTTTTAGTATGATTTTTGGTGATGGTATTTGAGTATGAATACATATAGTGAATGCCATAACGTAAGTCATGCAAATAATTGCCATTTAACTCATTACCGTTGCTAGTTTCAATGTAAATGCCATCTCGGGTATGCCAAACTTCATTATCTTTTACTAATGCCCCCGTGACTTGATACAAATGAATGCCATTGCCACGGTCGGTCGAACGCACTTTTTCATTACCTTTAATGCGATTATTAAGTAGGGTTACATTGGGTGTGGCCTCCACCCAAATACCAAAACAGTCACCAAATAAATCATTATTTGATATCTGACTATGTTCAGCCGTGGTATTAATAAAAATACCGGCATCTACTGTCGTTAGATTGTGGCCCCAGTTTTGAATTTTTAAATGATGAACATGTACATTCGGCGCGTTAATTTTAAGACTATGACCTTGTGCATTACCATCTAAAATGGCGCCCGGTTTGCCGTGAAGTTCGAGTGATTTATTAATCACAAAATTACCCTGATAAAGACCGGCTTCCAAAAACAACTGATCACCGCTATTGGCGAGATCAAGCTGCTTTTGCAAATCGTCTTTTGGACTAATGTTAATAATGGCTGCTTCAACCGTATTTAACAGCAATAAAGCCAATAAATAGGGAATGAAGCTAAGCAATTTTTTCATAAAAATTCCGGTAAAAAAAACCGACTCTGCACGCAAAGCCGGGTTAGTTTTCTCATTTTACGGTGTTAGAAGAATAAATAGAATTACACCTCAACTAACATACGACCACGCATTTCCATATGTAAAGCATGGCAGAACCAGTTACAGTAATACCACTGAACACCCGGTTTGTCGGCAATAAAGGTAATGGATGCGGTTTGTTGTGGTCCGACTTCCATTTGTACACCGTGATTTACCATACAGAAACCATGCGTGACATCTTCCACGCTATCCATATTAGTGATAACCACGGTGACTTCATCACCCAGTTTGACGTTAAAAGTGTCCATGCCATAAACCGGTGCAACCGAAGTCATATAAACCCTAACTTTGTTGCCATCACGAATAACTTTGTTATCACTTTCAAGTGTAATGCCATCTTTGGCTGCCATCGCACGTGTTGTTGCAAAATAAGGATCATCACGAGTCCAGATCTTGCTCGGTTTAACCTTGCTGCGATGCACCATCATGCAATCATGCGGTTCAGCATAAGTTGGACCGTCATGAATTAACTTCATTTCATCACCCGAGATATCGATCAACTGATCATTTTCTGGGTGTAATGGTCCAACTGGCAAGAAGCGATCTTTAGAGAATTTACATAAAGATACCAAGTATTTACCATCGGCATCACGAGTTTCACCCATGGTAGTGTGGTTATGACCTGGCTGATAATGTACATCCAATTTTTGCAAGATATAGTTAGCATCGCCACCTTGATAGGATTCGATTGCTTTTTGAATATCCCATTTACAAATTTGGCTATCAATAAACAAAGTAGTGTAAGCATTACCACGACCATCAAATGCCGTATGTAAAGGACCGAGGCCTAATTCAACTTCAGCAACGATTGTATCGCGGGGTTCAATTTTGCCAGCAAATAAATCATCAAATTTAGCAATTTCCAACATAGAAACCGTTGGTGACAATTTGCCGTTAACGACACAATATTTACCATCTGGAGCGGTGTTAATACCATGAGGGCTTTTAGGAACAGGAACATAAGCCGTTAAATCTGAACCATTGCGACCATTGACAACAGGCACATCAGATCCTGCTAATGTTTGGAAATCACCGGCTTTAACCGCAGCTTCGATACGTTCAATATTAAAGATCACCAAATGATCACGTTCATTACGCATGGTGCCGGCGAAATCAATGCCTTCATCTTTTGAGTTGTAACAAGTTGAGAATGCATATTTACCGGTGTAATCAGCATCGGTATTATCTAAGTTACCATCAACAATTACCTGCCATGCCACTGTCATTGTTTCAGCATCAATCGCCGAGAACATAGTGTAATAACTTTCAATATCATCCATTTTGCTGCCATCATTTGGATGAGGGAATGTGAATTCAGCATTAGCAAATACATACTTGGTATGCGGTACTTTTTGTACTCGAAGACCATGAACAGCCTGAACATTTGGCACTTCAACAATCTTATCCGTCTTCATGATGTCACAACGAATACGAGCAACACGGCTATTCGCTTTATCGTTGATAAAGACGTATTTACCATCATAATGTCCGTCGGTCATGCTCATATGAGGATGATGAGAATCACCAGCAAGGTGAGGAGACTGGTTTAAGACTTCCTTACTTTCATTTGTTAAACCGTAACCGGTGGCACTATCAATATTAAAGACCGGAATACGCATTAATTCACGCATTGACGGTACACCAATAATGCGAACTTCTCCGGAGTGGCCGCCACTCCAGAAACCGTAATATTCATCCAGTTCACCCGGGCCAACAGCATGTACTGCAGTAGCATCAGCTAAGGCTGGAGATGACATCACTGTACCTAAACCGGCACCAATTGCACCGACAGCGCCTACCATTGCTGTAGAGCCACCTAAAAATAAGCGACGGCTCATTTTTACATGTTCACTAGCATTTTTATCTTCGGAATCAACAGCCGGAAGATTTTTATCATTTGAATCTATCATCATTGTTCTCCATACATTTTAAGTTATAAGTCTTTGCTTCAAATTAAGTTTTTACTTCTTTTACGGGTATTGCATTAAGGGTCTTATCCATCTTGTGGCGTTTTTTATATTTCTTTAACAACGGCGGACATTTCTGTTCATCGTGGAAAGTTACTTGGCAATCCAAGCACCAGTGACATTCGTTGGTATTAATTTCACCCGTAGGATGAATCGCTTGAATTTCACACTCCACTGCACAGGTTTGACATTGCGAGCCACATTCTTTGCGACGTTTAAGCCAGTCAAACAAACGAAATTTGGACGGTATTGTTAACGCTGCACCTAGAGGGCAGATATAGCGGCAATAGACTTTATTGGTGAAGATAGACAGAGATAACAACAAGGCGGCATAAAAGACATAACCCCATTCACGTTGGAATTTCAGCATGATCACTGTTTTAAACGGTTCAACTTCGGCATAACGTTCAGCTTCTGCAATGGACTCTAAAGAGATTGCAAATAAAGCTAATAAAATCAAATATTTAATTGCCCACAAACGTTCATGTACGGCAAAGGGAAGCTCATATTGTTTGATCTTAAATTTGCGTGCGGTTTCGTTGATCAGTTCTTGCAAAGCACCAAAAGGACATAACCAACCACAGAAGATTCCTCGGCCCCATAACAACATGGTCATGGCAACAAAACCCCATAAAATAAACATGACGGGATCTAGCAGGAAGGTATCCCACTTAAAGTTGCCGGTGGCTGCATAAATAAAAGTAAAGACATTGACAATGGATAACTGACCTAAGGTGTACCAGCCAATAAATACCACGGTATAAACAAGAAAAGCCTTACGGAACAAACGAAGAAAACGGGGGTATTTAACCAGCACGTCTTGCATGATGATGACGGAAAATAACAATACCAAGCTGATGCTTAATACCGTGATCTGAAAAGCCTTATTTCGCCAAACAGAGACCCAAAGTGCTTCATCTTCCATGTCTACTGAGGCTGCTTGAATCGGGCGATTAATATACTGTTCGGGTGTTTGATAGTCGCCAAAGAAACGAGTAAATATGCTATCTAAAGCACCCACTTGCCGACGAACTAATAATTCCAACTTCCACGGTGCACCGATATCAAATTGATATTGCCCACGAATAATGAATATCGCCATTTCATTAAATTTGGGTGCGCCTTCAAGGTAAATGTCATTGATACGATAAAAACCGCTATCACGAAAGATGATCGTTTTATCAGCTTGCTGCACTTGCAGGCGATCAAAAATACCGCCGCGAACATACCCATTGCCTTTAAAGGAATAATCACCATTGCCCATGACAGCGATAGCGTAATCACCTTGTTTTAACTCGCTTAATAACCAGTTAAATTCGTCATCACCTAATAAGTTTCGTCCTATCGTTGGAATGTTTAACGGTGCATACCAAACATTAGCAAACAGTTTTTGTGGTCGTTCTCCGTTCTCATCATCGCCTTGCCAAGCAGCTTTAGTACCTTCAAAGGCTTTATCAACATCACCATAATTAAGTTGCAAATGACGAATCGAACCGTCACCTAACAACTGCTGCCAATCAGCCGTATCAAAGACATTTTCTTTGACGGTGGCAGGTAAGGGGATGGCAATATCAGACATGCCGGCAATGCCTATTAAACGAGCCACTTTTTTAGCTGCTCGCATTACCGCTTCATTGACGACCATCACCGTAACTGTTGCACCGGATACTGAATCAATACTAAGGGTATTATCACGATTAGACTCACCGACAATGACATGATCCGTTACATTTAGATTGATTAATTGAGCAGCAAAATCAAACAAACGTTGTTCTGGAATACCGACTAATAAAATGGGTTCGTGATGTTCAAGCACACGTGCCACTTTAATTTCACCGTTGGTATCCATCGCAACTAATACGTTAACGGGCTTGCCTGAATAAGCAGCAATATCAACGACATCATTGGTTTCAAATGCATAAGCAATAACGGTGTCATTTTGGTAAATGGTACGAACTTTAGGTTGCTCGCTAGCTAAGGGTGTTTTATCAGAGATCTGGGTGGCAGTTGGAAAAGCGACTTGAAGAGTTTGAATTTTCTGTGCTGTCGAAACGGATTGCATGGCATAAGAAAACGATGACGCACAGATAAGACTGAGCACCATCAGAAGCCGTAAGATAAAGGTTGATTTTCTTAGCATTTTTGTACCAAACACATACTTTAAAAAAAATTATACGCGTGGATTTTGTAGCAAAAATGAGCATTAACAGGTTATATGACATAGATCATGAAAATATTTGTGTTATTTGGCTTATTGGAAAAGAAAGCACTTTTTACGTGCGGTATTAGGGTTAGGTTTCAGGAAATTGAATCAAAGGTTAAAGTAATGTCACTATATTTTTATTCAGCAACAACTTGGTTTCTGCCGCCTTTTTTTGCACGATAAAGTGCTTTGTCAGCGTGAGCAAGTAGGTCGCTTCCTTTTAATTAAATAATCTTGTAGTCTCTAGCGATGCCTAGAGTAACCAGACAATGTTGCCCAATATTCCTTAGCTTCACGCCATGACCTAGTCGATGAGGGGCTTTTAGCTAAATGAACTATTTTGATCTAATACGTAACCACAGGGGTTTATTGGCAATCGCCTTCTTAGCTGTGTTTACCGGTAATTTAGGACAGAGTTTTTTTATTGGTCTGTTTCAAGTTTCGATTAGCCAACAGCTAAATCTCACTGCCGGTGAGTTTGGCAATATCTATGCTGCTATTACCATTAGTGGTGGTTTTTTAGTGATGTATTTTGGCCCCAAAATCGATTGGGTTCTGCCGAAACGTTACGCCTTATTTGTGCTTGGTGCTTTAACGATCGGTTTATTATTGCTTACCTTGTCATCGTGGTGGCTGATCGGTGTTTTAGGATTAGGATTGCTGCGTTTATCAGGACAAGGTTTGATGACCCACTTTGGCTTGACCTTAACTGGCCGAGAGTTTACAAAGACTCGTGGTCGAGCCTTAGGGTTGATGGGGCTCGCGATGCCATCAGGTGAGATAATTTTGCCCCCGTTGGTGGCTGCAATGTTGGTTTGCTTAAGTTGGCAACAGGTCTGGTGGTTTATTTTGGCAGCTTTGTTAGTGCTGTGGTTTTGCCTATTTATGTTTGTTGATTGGCCTGATGCACCACAAACTAAACAGGCTATTAAAGCCCAACCTGTTCAAACTAAAAGTCCGATGCGTGAACTGCGTTTTTGGTTACTTATTCCGATGTTATTAGTCTTACCAATGACGTTGACGGGGATCTTTCTATATCAAGCTCAACTGACTTTCGATCTTGGTGCCAGCACAACGACGTATGCACTTGCCCTTACCGCAATGGGTTTGACACGTTTTCCAATAGCCTTGCTTGGTGGTCGTTGGGTCGATGACCTCGGTGTTGCTTTGCTTGCCCGAACGTATTTATTGCCTTATGCCGTCGCCTTATTAATTGCAGCATTCATCGGTGGTAACTTAGGGGTTTGGATATTGATGTTGGGTGCAGGCATCGGCATGAGCATATCAACACCCGTTGGTGATAGTTTATTGATTAAATTATGGGGGAAAGAACATTTGGGTCGGGTACGTTCTTTAAAGTCTGCATTCTTAGTCTTTTCAACCGGAATAACACCCGCCTTATTAGGCTTTTTGATGGATCAGGGTATTCGTTTTCAAACTATCTTAATGGGCATGTTTGTCTATTTAGTGATTGCATGGTTATTAGCTCAAAGCCCAATTAGGCAAGCGGCCAGAGCATAAATTACGCTTAACTCTGTTTGCTTAGGGTTTGTTCATTTAAATTGGCGATAAAATCTTCAAATTCAGCTACTGGCAAAGGCCGACTATATAAATAACCTTGCATTTCATGGCAGCCGATTTCACTTAAGAACCGTTGTTGTGCCTTTGTTTCAACACCCTCAGCGATAGTTTCCACATCTAGGCTGTTAGCCAGAGCAACGATGGTACTGACAATGGCGGCATCGTCGGGATCGCTAGCAATGTCTCTGACAAAGCTTTGATCAATTTTTAACTTATCAATTTTGAATCGCTTTAAATAAGATAATGATGAATAGCCAGTACCAAAGTCATCAATCGATAGTTTTATACCTTCTTCATGAAGTAGTTCAATAACTGAAATAGCTTCCTCTACCTGCTCCATCATTAGACCTTCGGTGAGCTCTAGCTCTAAATATTGTGCTGAAACCTGATGTTCAGATAAAACATCTTTTACCATCGCCACTAAATCTTGATGGTGAAATTGAGCTGCTGATAAATTCACTGAAACGGTAAAATCGAGTATGCCTTGATTTTTCCAAACAGCCAGTTGCTTGACTGCATTGTTCAATACCCATCGGTCGATAGCTAAAATAAGCCCACTGTCTTCTGCAATAGGGATAAATTCGGCTGGTGACACCGGCCCTAGCTTAGGGTGAGTCCACCTTAATAATGCTTCACAACCAATCAATTTACCGGAGGTAATATTAAATTGAGGTTGGTAATGTAAGGAGAGCTCTTGGCGGTTGATAGCACCACGTAAAGCGTTATCAATTTCTAGACGTTTATTGGTACTGTCAAACAGCTCTTTAGTGAAAAACTGGAATTGATTTCGGCCCGAGTCTTTAGCTTGATACATCGCGGAGTCAGCGGCTTGTAATAAGGTGGCAGGATCATCACCATCCATAGGGTATAAGGCAATGCCAATGCTTGGGGTAATACTTAACTCACTTTCTTTTAAAATAAAGGGTGCAGAAAGACTATCATTGACCTTTTGAGCTAAGTGGGCAGCACCATCAGCATGAATTTCTTGTAATAAAAGAATAAACTCATCACCTCCTATGCGAGAGACGGTATCTTCTTTTCGAATAACGGTCATTAACCTTTTGGCAACCTCAATAAGCATAAGATCGCCGATATGATGGCCTAAAGAGTCGTTTACATTTTTGAAATGATCCAAGTCGAGAAAAAGCACTGCAAAAGAACGTTCGTTACGCTGAGAAAAATTAATGGATTGTTTGATTCGATCATCTAACAAAGTTCGGTTAGGTAAGTTAGTTAAGGCATCATAGTTGGCAAGCTGGTGGATCTTATCTTCGTCTTGTTTACGTTTGGTAATATCACTAAATACACCAATATAATGGCTGGTGATTCCTTGCTCATCCTGCAATGCTGAAATAGTGAGCTGTTCTGCAAAGATATTGCCGTCTTTTGTACGATTCCAGAGCTCACCTTGCCAATAATTTTCTTCATTGAGCACCTGCCACATTCCGTCATAAAACTCAGGGCTTTGTTTACCTGAATTAAGAATTTTGGGTTTATGACCAATAATTTCTTCACGGTTAAATCCGGTGATGGTACTAAAAGCTGGATTGATATCGATAATGATGTTATCGGCGTCAGTAATCGTTATGCCATTATGAGTTTGGTCGAAAGCACGAGATAAAAGCTGAAGCCGATCGTGGGATTGAGTTCGCTCAATAACAACAGCGACTAATCCGGAGATCATTTCTATTAATGCAATGTGCTCCTGATTGGGCGAGCATGGCTGACGGTGATAGATTGCAAAGGTGCCCAGTACTTTGTTGTTGGAGCCTCGAATAGGTTCAGACCAACACGATGCTAGATTTGCTTGAGCTGCAAGATCTTTGTAGTTATCCCAATAGGGATGATGTTGAATATCTGCAACGATGATTCTTTTTTTATGGAATGCCGCCGTGCCACAGCTGCCCGTTCCATCGCCTATTTCTACTCCATGAATCGCCTTATTATAAAATTCAGGCAAACTCGGTGCTGCCCCCATCAATAGACGTTTTCCTTCTTTATCCATTAATAAAATGCTGCACAGAGAAAGGGGTGACTCTTCTTCAACATAGTTAATAATATTGGTTAAAATCAGAGGCAATTTTTGAGCTGATAGCAATTGTTCTAAAACCTGATTTCTTATTTGTTCTCGTTTTTTTATTTGCTTGCGCTCACTAATTTCAAAAGCTAAGGCAGCATTTTTATCTTTTAATTCGGTTAAGGTTTCTTTTGTGGCATCACGCATCAAACGGAAATTATCAGCAAGAATGCTAATTTCATCGTTGCCGGATACTTCAATATCTACGTTAAGATCACCTTCGGCCATTTTAGTTGCGTTGGTGGCCAGCCTTTCAATCGGCCGTATTAAATAATCGATAACATTGATAGAAATAAGCAGAATAATAGCTATTGAAACAACAAAAATGAACAGCACAACAAATAAGGTAGATTGAATCTTTTTTTGAGTTGAGAGTTGAGATATCCCAATCGAAGCATAACCCAATAAGTGACCTGAGTAGCTTAAAGGCACAACAAGGGCATCATATAGTTCACCTGTTGCAATTGATAATTCCGTAATTTCGCTCAGGTTATTGGATGATTGCTTTAGTTGCAAATCTGACATGGGCACAGAGCCAAATATTCTTTTCCCAGTGAGGTTATAAATATTGAACTTTACGCCCAGCTCTTTTTCCAACTCATCAAAATTAATATTGATATTTTTGCCTAATCTAAAATAAGCCGTGGCATTGTCATTGGATATAGTGCCTTTGCTAAACGGGTGCCATGTGACTTGTTGGAGCTGTTGATCTTTATATACCAACTGAGGAGTTTTTTTAGTCGGCATCATTTCAGGAAATACAGTGGGGTCATCCACTTCTTGACTGCCTATTTGCCCAGGAACATAGAGTTTGTGACGACCATTAATGATCTCTACATTGCCGTTTGGCGATAATGATTTTAAGTGGTAAAAGTGCAGACGGTAATCATCTCCATCCTGAGCAGGATAATAAAAAGCAAAATCATCAACGCCTAAAACAAACGATAAACTGTTTATCAAAGGCAACATATGAAACTCTAATAAACCACCGGCGATAACATAGGTGATATGACGATTTATTTTTTTGTTTTCAATCGTTGTTTGGTACTTAAAATCTAATTCGGTACCGATCTTATTGAAGCGACTAATAAAACCATTTTTTGCAATTTCGATACGCTCAATATTTTCTGATTTTGATTGATTTAATGTATTGATAGTAAATGCAAAACCAATAATGACGGCTGTTGTTGCCATCATGAGGATCACGATTAACAGAAGCTTGGTTTTTATCGACAATGAACGGATCCCTGAGGTTAATTTAGGTGAATTCGTTCACCTACGGGTGTAAGGACAATATCTGGTACATTTGGAATGTTCTCAGTTCGAGTTATTTTGTAACCAGCATCACTTAAAAGCTGTTCCTGTGCGATCGCAGCATCTGTTAAAGCCTGTTGTGCCGTTTTCACGCCAAGGACAGCATTTGCCATTTCTTGTTGCAATATTTCCAACAACATTGTGTATTCGGGAAGGTGCCAATAGTCGTTTGTCAGAGATGTCGCTGCTAAAAAACTGCTATTCCACGAGGTTAACAGTTGCCAGTTTTCATCATTTAATACATCAAGGCGACCAGACTGACCGGCGATGGAATAGTGCATTTGTTGTTTATGTTGTTGAAACCATTCGATAAATGCCCATGATTCTTTTTTGCAGTTTGAGTATTTATTAATGCCCATGCCTTGGCCGCCCATACTGAATTGCTGTCGATATAAACCATCTTGACCAATAGCGCCCGGCAGATTAGCAAAGGCAACTTTATCGGCATAATCTGAAACGGCTGGATCATTGTTTGTATGGAAGAAGACATACCATTGGGCGGCCATTGCTAACTTGCCGTCTTGAAAAGCTTCATCGATTTCTTCATAGGCCCAAACACGCGATTCTGGTGGCGAAAAAGCAAATAAATCGATAAAGGTTTGTAGGCCTTCAATTGAAGCCGGTGAGTTTAGATAACCTTGAATTTCATTTGTTTTATAGTTCCATAACTCACCGCCATATGACCAAATAAAGCCATTGGCTACAGCGCTAACCAAATCATATTCTTCAGAGCCGAACTGAGCCCAGCCATACAAACCTTGTTCTGGCCTGGTGAAAAACTCGGCAATATCACGCAGTTGTGAATAGGTTTTGGGTATCGTTAATTCATAACCGTAGTGCTGTTTAAACTGTTGCTGTTCTTTGGGATCTTCAAATAAATCCTTCCGATACATAAAGCCCATGGCATCTTGATTGATAGGCAAACTCCATATTTGGCCGCTGCCTTCAGGATATTCACCATACCGCTTTAAGGCATTGGCATCAAAGTCAGATGATGAGAGTAAAGAAGAGCTTTCTAATAAAGGATTAAGTAATAATATATGGCCTTCACTGGCATAGGAGGCAAGGGCCTGGCTATCCCAGATGGCAATATCTAAATCACTACCATGGGTGGCTAATTCAGAGGTAATGGTATTGAGCCAGTCATTACCATAGCTGACAAAAATAACATCAATTTTTATGCCTGTTGATTCTTCGTACTCTTTGCCTAATTCAACCAGTTTGATTGCGGCAGCACTGTTGTGCCAGATGATATTCAGTTTGTCACATTGATTTGCCGACAATATTGTCGAGCAAATAGACAAAAGAATAATAAAGAATAATTTCAAACTCGTATTTATCGTCATTAGGATAAGCACTCGTGAATTTTAGAGTATCAATATGTAGTTATTATTGTTAGATATCGCATTCAATGTAGCTCTTTATAGGCATTTATACAAACTTTGTGGTTATTAATGAAGTTGCTTATGAAAAGGTGGTGTTTTTAGTTCTAGCATGATGAAAACCTTGTCTTTTATTGACCCGTATCAGGTTAAGCGTTGAAATATCTACATAGTCCTACATGGAGCTTTACAATGAATAGTCGCTGGGATAATGTCGCGTTTCAGTTAATGCCTTTTGCTTTGAGCAAACTTGAGGAGTATGCAAATTAAAATTACCAGTTATGAAACATTAATGATGGCAGCAAAACAACAAACGCAGCCACAACGTTTTTTGTTTGTTTTTTTGCAAGCATCTTTGCCTGACGACGCGAAGGATGGCGAAGCCGATAGTTTTAACGCCGGTCAAGGTGGCGCTTTAAACCCCATTATGTGTGTTGATAAACCTTTAGACGAATTAAGTGATTTTGATGCCTTAGTTAAAGAGTCCGAGGCGATGGAACAAGATTGGCATATCGTATTGGTTGCTGCTTTGTCTGGAGAAAATGGTTTGATGCCAACGGCTGTTGAGGCAGACGCGCCACTTAAACAGATGGTGCAAATGGTACAAAACGGTGGTGATTTATCGAAATATATGGCATTTGACAGACAAGGTGTGATTACTCACTTTGGTTAGAGGTGTTGGCTAAATTAACTTATCATTCAAGCTTCATCTAGCTTTCTAGTATTTAATTAGGAGTCATCCTTGGAACACGCTCATTATTTTAAACGCATTGCAGTCTACAAAGTCGAAGGCGAAGACGTCTCGGTGGTTGATGTGCAAGCCAATAACGTACTTACTCCTTTAGATCCTTGGATGGCGAGAGTGGTTTTACTTGCAGATGGCCAACATACGATCGCACAGCTTATTCAACATATGGCTGGGCAGTATGCTGAAGGTGCTCCAGAAAATCTGGTTGAAACGGTCGAGTCGGTGATCACACGCCTTAGCGAAAGTGATGTTGTGGAACTGACAGCCAGACCGAGTCTGCTACCGTATTATATCCGTCTTCCTCTCGACGAACAGGATCCAAAAGAAGCGACGAAATTAATGCTCAAAGATGGTTTTATTCAAGCAAAACAATAAGCTTAACCCCTTGAAAGTATAGTTTTCTCGTTTGCTAGCTTAACTTTAATCTTGTCGGCTACGGGAAGGAGTTGGCTAGACGGTATGATGCTGTCTTTGTTGTGCGTAAAGCTTACATTTTAAAAAAATATTCACCGTACCCGGTACACTGCAACCGATAATTAAGTTTGCTGTAGGCACGGTAAAGATACTGCGAACAGTGACAGATCGGAACTAATTGCAACAAGTGTATTTTTAGAGTGAATGAAATGAAAAAAATCTTAGTAATCGGTTATGTATGGCCAGAGCCAAATTCGTCAGCGGCGGGCAGTCATATGATGTCGATTTTAAGGTTATATAGTCAGCAAGGTTGGCAAGTGGAATTTGCCACACCATCACAGCCTACAGAGCATATGATTGATTTATCTGAAGAGGATATTTCAAGCCAAGAAATCAAACTCAATAGTGATAGTTTTGATGACTACATAAGTCAATTGCAACCAGATATCGTCATGTTTGACCGGTTTATGATGGAAGAGCAGTTTGGCTGGCGAGTTGAAAAGAATTGCCCTAATGCTTTAAAAATATTAGATACCGAAGATCTACAGTGTTTGCGTCATGCTCGTCATCAAGCTCATAAAGAAAAAAGAGAATTAACACAGGCCGATTTGCATAGTGATATTGCAAAACGTGAAATAGCAGCTATTTTACGATGTGATCTATCGTTGATCATTTCCAGATTTGAAATGGAGTTATTAAAAAACACGTTTAAGGTTGATGCAAGTTTATTGCATCACTTGCCGTTTATGGTTGATCTTGCCAACATGCCAACACAAACAAAAAGCTTTTCCGAACGCAGTCACTTTATGACAATAGGCAATTTTCGCCACGCACCCAATTGGGATGCAGTTTTGTATCTACAAGAAATTTGGCCTTTGATTAGAAAACAAATCCCAGAGGCAGAATTACATATTTATGGGGCTTATCCTCCACCAAAAGCCACAGCATTACATAATGCAAAAACAGGGTTCTTAGTTAAAGGTTGGGCCAAAGATGCTTTTGAAGTGATGGAACAAAGTAGGCTTTGCTTGGCACCACTTCGATTTGGTGCTGGCATTAAAGGCAAATTATTAGATGCGATGATGATGCAAACACCAAGCATTACTACTGATATAGGCAGTGAAGGCATGCATGATCAACAACCGTGGCCGGGTATTATTGCCAATGATGTTAGTGAATTTGTAGCTGCTGCAGTGAGTTTATATAACGATCAACAAGCTTGGTCGAAGGCACAAAAAAATGCACACGTTTTATTGTCGGCTAACTATGATGCAGAAAAATTAGGTGCTCAGTTAATTGGGAAAATCAACGAAATCGAAGGGAATATAACTCAACATCGATTAAACAATTTCACCGGTTTAATGTTGAAACATCATTCAATGGCAAGCACTAAATATATGTCACAGTGGATAGCGGCAAAGAATGCCAACCCGCTATAACCGCAATATAATTACGGTTAATTTTATCGGCAAATCAAGGGGTTCCCTTTAGAATTTAATTGGCCTATGATTGGACTTCCACTAATTTTTATTTAAGGAATGATAGTCGTCATGAATTTTAAAGCATTAGTATCCAAAACCGCATATTCTTTGTTCTTCCTCCTAGGCGTTACGTTTACAACATCCGCCATTGCCGATGACCATGCTGATGAGAGTGTAAAAGTCGCTTTAGATCGTGATATCCATGCAGCTATCAAACATCTGTTGGATACATCAGAAGCAGCTAGAGATCTTGCTGATATGGCACAAGGTGCTTTGGTCTTTCCAAATGTAACCAAGGCAGGGTTTGTGCTTGGTGTTCAATATGGTGATGGTGCCTTGATTAAACGTAGAGCCAGTGGTGAAGGTTATTACATCTCAAAATATTACACCATTAAATCTGCATCATATGGCTTGCAAGCAGGCATACAAACATTTGGTTATGTAATGGCACTGATGACCGATGCCGCTGTAGAGCAAGTTGAAACGACTCAAAACTGGGAATTAGGTGTGGGTCCAACTATTGTTGCTGTTGACGCTGGCACTGCAATGACATTCACTACCGAAACAGCAAAAGCAGACGTTTATGCCTTTACTTTTGGTCAAGAAGGGTTGATGGCTGGTTTAGGTATTCAAGGCACTAAAATATCTAGAATGAATAAATGATATTGAATTTTTAAGGTACTTGCACATTAGACCTATTAAAGGCTTAGCTTGTTTACAAGTTAAGCCTTTTTTATTTTGGGGGCTGTTGAGGTTGTTTGCGGTATTTGTATTTTAGTTATCAGAAATTAAGGATTGCGATATGAACGTTGTTAGCAGCAAGAACCTTATCCGACAATATTTTAAGCACGTGGTTTTATTATTGTTGTTAACTGTTGGCATTTCGTTCGCTTATGCGGGTGAGAATGCGTCTAATCCTCTAGCCGCTGTGAATAATACAGATGTGCGATTGCAGTATTTTGATCTTGAAGGTGGGGCCGAACGTTGGGACTTCTTTGTCGCTGATGGATCTTACATGTTGACGCCCAAACTCAAACTCAAATATGAGATTCATTATTGGGATACCGATGTGACGGGATCCAGTGAGGGCGATATAGAATCTTTACATTTAAAACCGATCTACTTTCCCGAAAAAATGGTTGGCAAAATTGGAGGCTGGAAATATAAAGTCGCTATTGGAGCTGAGGTGATAATTGATTTCGATAATACAGACAAAGGCATTGGTTCAGGTTCTGACCAATTTGCACCTTTAGTTGGCGTGGCGATGGTTCGAAACGACACTGTATTGGTTCCATTAGTGCAGCACTTTGTTGACTTTGATGGTCCGGATGTAAATACCACCGCTTTTCGAATGATTGCTATTCAATCTTATGCTAATAACGTCTGGGGAAAATTAGATGCCATAGTGCCAGTTGATTGGGAACATGATAATGAAATCCCCGCGACAGCTGAGGTGCAAATAGGAAAAATGTTTACACCGGCATTTGGATTATATATGGATGCTTTGTTTGGTGTCGGAACAGATAAACCATATGACTGGGGTGTAGGTCTGGGTGCCCGATTTAATTATTAAATAGCAGATACCTATTTCAATGATTGTTTGAGAGAAGAGGATAAATTCAGGGTTATGTTATTAGCCTTGAATATTAAAAGAGATAGCAGTAAGGTTGTTAGTATTGACTTACAGTTTGTATGTGAATATTGGAAGCAGAATATCAGTTCGATCATTAGTTAAAAAGGTAGATGAAAGTAAACAAAAAATAGCTATTTAAATACTCAACATGGGGCAAAGATTATGATAAATAAAATGATGCAGACAGCACTATTTTTGATTATGGGTTTTGTTGCAACGCTGGTATTGGCGGCAGGCGGAAAGGTTGATGATCCAACGGGCATTGCTCCAGATCGTTATGTTTATTATCCCGGCACTGAAGCATTAGCTAAAGATGAGATTCGTCTCTTTGCCTGTGGAACAGGCCTCCCGGCTGCGAGACGTTCACAAGCTGCTACGTGTTGGTTAGTTGAACTGGGTAACGGTGATAAATTTTTGTTTGATATTGGCACGGGTTCCATGGTCAATGTCGCTGCATTGATGATTCCTTACGACTTCCTCAATAAAGTATTCCTTACACATTTACATACTGATCATTGGGGTGACTTGTCGACACTCTGGGCTGGTGGTTGGACAGCAGGTCGCACAACACCATTGAAAGTGTGGGGTCCAACAGGTGCTACTCCGGAAATGGGAACGAAGTATGCGGTTGAACATTTCTTAAAATCGTTCAATTGGGATGCAACAACAAGAAACTTTGTACTGAGTGCTGAGCCTGGCAAGATCACGGTAGAAGAGTTTGATTATAAAGCTGTAAATGCCGTCATCTATCAAGAAAATGGCGTAACTATTCGCTCAATTCCAGCGATTCATGCTGGTGATGGCCCTGTCAGTTTAATCCTTGAATATGCCGGACTTAAAGTGGTTATCGGTGGCGATACTTTTCCTAATAAGTGGTATATCAAGCACGCTGCTGATGCCGATATTGCTATTCACGAGACCTTTCTGATTCCTGAAGATTTGGTGAGGCTCTATGGTCAATCACCAGGTCAAGCTTTGGGTGTGGGTACTCAGATCCATACATCACCTCAAGCGTTTGGCAAGGTCATGAGCACCATCAAACCTCGTCATGCTATTGGTTATCATTTCTTCAACGATGAAAATACCCGTTACGGTGTTTATGAAGGCATAAGAGACACTTATGACGGCCCTTTATCTTTGGCAACAGATAATATGGTTTGGAATATTACGAAAGAAGAATTGAATGTACGAATGACAGTCTCTCCAGATGCGGCATGGTCAGTAGCCGGCCCAAATAAACCACCTAAACCACCAGTAAAAGGCACGGTGCCCGATCCAATTGGTGAATTTATTAAAGCAGGTCGCTGGGAGCCAGCCGAAGCTGCACAAGCAGATATGATCAAGAAATTTAAGCAAGATCACAAAATGAAATAATTACATTTTCGTTAGCAAAGTTGTTTATAGAAAGACAAAGAAACCATAAAATAAAAACTAATTTATTGCCCTGGGAGGAGTGATATTATTTTAGGGACAAAGTTGGTACTGAATTAGCGAGTTGGCTAAAAATCTAATACGCCTGCAGGGATGCTGGCGTATTTCTTTTTTGATTAAATAATTTTAGGTGTTTTTTTACTGTGCAAGCCTTAATCAATATTGTGATGTTTATCAGAAAGCGCTTTTCATTTTCACGTACTTATTTATTCTTTGCCCTCTTAGCAGCAACATCTTTGGTTAATGCAGATTGGGTTAACCTAACAGGGGCCGAGACCTCACCAAATATTGCAGAAATCTATGTTTTAGATAATCAGGTCAACGTAAAGTTAGAAGTCTATATTGGTGATTTGGAGAAATTTGAGGAACTGATACCGGATGATTGGATTACCGATCCTAAAATTAAACGTGCGTCATTAGAACAGCGCATGCAAACATTTGCGGCAGAGCGGTTTCGGTTTATCACTGAAGATGGCACTAAATTATCTGCAAAATTAGAATTAGTTGAACCTCGAATGCGAGTAGATAGAAAGTCAGCATTTGCAGGCATGATCAATCCCTATACTAAGCAACGTGTTCAGGCCGCTCCGGAAGATAAACGTGTGTTGTACGCTGAGATTATTTACCCCTTTGATAAAAAACCACAGCAACTGACAATTGTTCCCCCTACTGATGAGCGAGGAAATGCGATCGCGAGTATCGGGTTCATTACCTACCATAAAGCAGTGCCTGTTATTGATTTCCGTTTTCTTGGTCAATCGGCAAAGCTAACTTTAGATTGGCAAGATCCTTGGTATACGAAGTTTGATAATAAAAACCTGACTCGACACCATAAAGATCCATTAATGCTATTCCTCTACGTTGAACCTCGTCAGGTAAGGCTGGAATCATTGATGCGGTTCAGTGACATAGTCGAAATGACCGGTTTTAATGTTGATGACGTGCAAGAGAACCTTAAAGATAAGCACCAGCGCTTAGAGCTACATATTAAAAAGTTTCATGCCGAGAAACAGGCTTTAAATATTGATGGTCAAGCAGTTAAACCGGACTCTATTCGTGTTGAATTTTTGAGTGCGACGTTGAGTGGCTTAAAAGTGGTTGAAGATTCAACGACAGTCGATGAAGCCTCACTACTTGTCGGTGTAAGCCAGCAAATATTTGTTGAGGCATTGCCACAGAAGGTTGATTCTCAATGGCAATATTTTAATCAACATATCGATCGTATTCCCTTTACAGCCACGGATCCTGTCGGTCCTTTTCAAGGGCTGATTACTAAAGACGATCCGGAGTTTAGCTGGCAGAACTTTCTTAAAAAATATCAAGAACCTGTCATGCAGCCAGTAGTTGTCGAAACAGGTTGGAATATTGATCTCCCATATTTCGGTAAAACAAAAATAGTTAAACAAATGCCTAAGCAAGAGCAAGCCTTAAGCATTGTTGAAGGGCTGTTGGAAAATAGTCGCATCGCTTTTATTGAAAAAGAGCCAAATAAGCTTTCACAAGCGCTTGGCGAAGTCATTAACTCAAAGCAATCTGAGGCCGTAGCAGAAGAGCTAGCAAAACTATTTTCACCTAAAGTAACAGGCGGTGCTGTTGGAGCTGTGCAGCTATTTAAGAATGTACAAGTTATCAATGTACGAGAGTTAACAAAGTCCGATGGGTTTAGTGCAACCGTTGCTGGTGAGGCTATTATCAGTGCTCAACATTGGGGCCATGTTGATCAGCGTCAGCTTAGTTTTCAGTTGCTGCTTGATTTGGACGAAGAGGATACGCAGTGGAGGCTGGTGGATCTTACGGTGGTTGATATTAAAGAAATCAAATAATGACTATTCCATCGCGTTTTATTGTTTGGCTCACTCTATTTGTTGCTTTGTCTTTATTGGGCATCACAGCAGCATCAGCACATTTCAAGCTTAATTTGAACGTGAGAATTTTTCATGTTGAGCATTTATCGAATGGTTTGAATGTTTACATGCGTTTGCCCATGCCTTATTTGGTGGCTCATTTATTGGGTGAAGCCGATGAAAATGGGTTGCCATCGCCTGCTCCTTATACCTATAACCGGCTTGAAGAAGGCAAACTTGTTCATTATGTCGATATTGAACAGTTTCAAAAGGCTAGTGACGGACTGGCTTTTTTTGCCATGCAAGGTCTTAACCTTTCAGTTGATGAAGATAGCGTTAATGAAAAAGTTGAAAGCATCAGAATATACAAGAACGGTTCACAACCAGACTTTGCTACTTTGGATGAAGCCAAAAAGTCATTTCAAGTTGAGCCTCTATTTGATGAGTTTGAACAAGAAGTCTATGTGGGTGATACCACGGTTGATGTTTTGCTGCATTATTCCAGCCAAAACGCCGTCTATAAATATGCTTTATCAAGTAAATTAAATCCGGGTCTGCCGGATCAGGATGAAACGGCAAACCTTGTTTTAGATTACAGCCCAAGTGGTGTTCAGGTATTTCGTGCTCGTGGATTGTTGAGTGAGCCAGTTATTATTACTCGTTCTGTCATGGATGCAGTGGTCACCTTTATCAAAGAAGGTGTAAAGCATATTCTTGAAGGCCTTGATCACGTTCTATTTGTCATTTGCCTTGTGCTTGGAGCAATGCATCTTCGACCTTTATTTTGGCGAGTGACGGGTTTTACAATTGGGCATAGCATTACCTTATCGATGGGGTTCTTTGGGTTTGTACCAACCGCTGCTTGGTTTGTACCTGCGGTTGAAACCGGCATAGCATTATCGATTATTTATGTTGCCATTGTTGCTGTTATTCCAGACTTTAAAACAGGATTTCAACAAGCAAGAAGTGAAAGGTCTGTTGTTGTCATTACGGGACTAATAGGTTTATTACATGGGCTTGGATTCTCTTTTGTATTACAGAATATTCTTCAAGTTACATCCCCCAATATTTGGCAAAGCCTTGTCGCCTTTAACCTTGGTGTTGAGATCGGCCAAGTATTGATAGTGATATTTGCTGGTTTAGCTTTTTACCTCATTGGACTTTTGGGTAGCAGAGTCGCCAAAATAAACCGCTATATTGTTGCTGGGTTGTGCATCGCGATTAGTCTTTATTGGGTAATAGAACGAAGTGGCAATATAGTGGCCATTCTATGAATTGTCGAAGTCTTAAATTACTGGTTTTTCAATGATATCAAGGGTGTTGGAACTTTATTGGTACAGGTGTAGTATGGGCTGATACCCATTCACTTTTTATGGAGATTAAAATGAAAAACATCTTTCTTTCGATTGTTTTGTTGATGTTCGTTACTTCAAATGCTTGGTCAGAGGAAGTGATGGATAAACCTTCACTTACTGTTGTTCAAGCAGGTACGCTGACAGCAATAGTTGATGCGATTAATCATGAAACACGCGAAGTCACGCTGCGTAGTCGTGATGGTGAAACAGTCAGTTTTGTGGTCAGTGAAGAAGCTCATAATCTAGACCAAGTCAATGTTGGAGATTATGTTGTTACGAGCTTTAATGAAACCATCAATATTGAGGTTCACTCCTCTGAAGATGCTAAAGCAGAAGTGAGTGCGGCTGCAGCAGTTGCTCGAGCTGAAAAGGGTGACAAACCTGGAATGGCAGCAACAGAGCAATTAGTGATGACTGCGATTGTTGAAGACATTAATATTGAAGCCAATACATTTAAATTGAAAGGCCCGCAGGGTGACATTGACGAATACACTGCTCGTAACCCTGAAAACCTTAAAAAAGCACAAGTGGGTGACCTTGTTACCATGACCTATACCAAGTCAGTCGCTCTAACCGTTGAGAAGGCTGAAGCACCAGAATAATAATCAAAAACGGATTTAGAAAACTACATCATATATAGAAAAATATAGGAGAAGTGGCGATGAAAATAAGAAGAAAATCGAATCGAACTGTTACCTCTATAACATTGCTTAGTAGTTTGCTGATGGCAGGAAATAGCTTGGCTGCTGGATTTTATCTAGATGAAATTGGTACTCCCAGCAGTATTGGCACGGCCGGTGTCGGTTTAGTCGTTAATAGTTTTACTGCCGATGCCGCATGGTCTAATCCGGCGGGGATGACGGGCATTAAGACTGATCACCATTTAAGTGGTATGCAAGTATTGATACCTAATATTAGATTTGATACCTCAAGCTCAACCACAGCAACAGGTAATGATGGCGGCAATGCCGGTCAGGTTGCCGCAATTCCCAGTTTTTTCATCACCAAAAAGTTATCTGATCGCTTGCACGGTGGTTTTGCCGTAACCGCCCCTTTAGGTGGTGGTTTTGATTTCGGTGATAACTTTGCTGGTCGTTATACTGTTATTGACCTTTCATTGTCGGGTCTAGGATTTTCCTCCTCTCTTGGATATAAAGTGAATGAAGCTTTCTCTATTGGTGGCGGTGTAACGGCTGTTTATACAATGTTTGAAGAAACGGTGGCTATTAATCAGGCTGGCCCTAATGATGGCAAAGTTAAATTACGTGATTTAGATGATTGGGGTCTTCAACCCTATGCCGGCATTATGTGGGATGTCTCTGATACGATGACTTTTGGTGCGGTATATCGAGCAGAAATGGATGTTGATCTCGAAGGAGATTTAAAATTTAGCGGCCTTAATGGTCCTGTACCCCCTGCTAACAATGTTGATGTATCTTGGGATAATCCGCAAACAGTTGAAGTAGGAATGCGAGTGAAAGTTTCAGATGACCGTATGCTGATGTTTAATGCCGATTGGGAAGATTGGTCAGCCTTTAGTACAAACGCACTTGATATCAGTGGTGGCGTGATTAATCCGCTATTAATATTAGATCGCAAGTTTCAAGACACTTGGTCTGTGGGTGCGGCAATGGTGCAAAAAAGTGGTGATAGCATCTATAGCTTAGGGATCTCGTATGATAGTTCACCGGTAGAAGATAAAGATCGAACTATTGATATGCCGTTTGACGAAATCATGAAAGTGTCAGCTTCGTGGGCTTGGAAAGGGGATAATGATCTTGATTTTGCTCTAGGCGGCACACTCTCGTATCTAGGTGAAGGCAAAATTGAAAATAAGAATACCCAAGGGGTAAATTTGGATGGGAAGTTTGATTCGAATGTTATCTTGTTTTTGTCAGGCACAGTGAAGTTTGTATATTGATGACCAGACACCAAGGCATGCATAGCCTGCGTTAGGCTATGGCAACATGATTACTAACTCTCCACTTCGCTAATTAGTGGTTGATGTTGCAGGCTGTTCACTGGGTTTTCCCGAGAATTTTTCGGCCATACTTTGGAATACTAAATATAAAGTAGGGGTTAAAAATAACCCGACGACAGTACCAACCAGCATTCCACCAAAGACGGCTGTACCAAGAGATACACGACTAGCCGCGCCAGCCCCCGATGCAATGACCAGTGGAATAACCCCCAATATAAATGAAAATGCTGTCATCAATATGGCACGAAAACGTAATTGTGAAGCCTTTGCTGCTGCTTCAAAAATACTAAGGCCACTCTCTCGCTGTTGTTTGGCAAATTCCACGATCATGATCGAGCTTTTTGCCACCAGAGCGATCAGTAATACCAGTCCAATTTGGGTGTAAACATTGTTATCCAAACCGCGATAAGCAGAAAAGACACCTGCCCCTAATATCGCCATAGGCACAGCTAATAAGACGGAGAAGGGAATGGTCCAACTTTCATATTGGGCCACTAAAAATAGATAAACAAAGATAAAGGCCAATCCAAAGATGATAGGGGCCATATTACCTGCAGCGATTTGTTGATAAGTCACACCAGACCATTGGTAGCCCATGGAAACAGGAAGAATTTCATCAGCGATTCGTTGCATTTCCATGATTGCATCGCCTGTAGATACACCAGGAGCAGGCTCTCCAGTGATAGTGGAGGTTGGAAATAGGTTAAATCGATTAATAAATAATGGCCCTACTTGTTGCTCTAAAGTAGCTAAAGAAGCAAGTGGAATCATAGCTCCGGTATCACTGCGTACTTCTAAGTTTAAAATTTCACTGGGGCGATTTCGAAAACGTTCATCTGCTTGAGCAGTGACTTTCCACGTTTTAGAAAATAAATTGAAATCATTGACATAGGCCGAGCCCAATGAAACCCCAAGTGTATTAAAGAGGCTGTTCATGGGTACGTTGTATACTTGGGCTTTAGTACGATCAATATCTAAGTAAAGCTGAGGTACAGTTGCTCGAAGACCCTGACTCATACGAGTCAATTTAGGGCTCTGGTTCGCTTCAGAGACAAAATCATTAGCAAAAGTTTGCAACTGATTTATTCCTAAATCACCACGATCTTGTAATTCAAAAGAAAAGCCAGCTGCAGAACCCAAGCCCATAATGGGTGGGGGTAAGAAGCTAAAAACAATACCTTCTTCAATGGTTGCCATTTTTTGTTGTAGCTTGCCGACAATGGCTTTGATATGAAGAGAGGGATCTTGCCTTTCGCTCCAGTTTTTCAGGGAAACGATGCCCAAACCGGTATTAGTTGAAGCCACACCATCAAGAAGAGAATATCCGCCGATCATGACATATTTATCAACACCTTCGGCTTCTGCAATCATCTTAGTAACTTCGTCTAATACCACTTTGGTGCGATCGAGGCTGGCACCGTCAGGAAGTTGAGCGTTAACAAAGAAGTAACCCTGATCCTCATCGGGCAGGAAGCCGCCAGGCAGGCTAATGATACTGTAATAAGTAGCGAATAATAGGCCACCAAAAACGATCATCACTAACCAGCTTTTGCGTAACATGCCTTTGACTAACACCATGTAACCTTTGGTGCCGACGTCAAAAGTTTTATCAAAGGCGCGAAACGCAATCCATTTCTTTTTGCCGGACGAAGGTTTAAGCAATAAACGGCATAAAGCAGGGCTAAGTGTTAAGGCGTTAATAGATGAAAAGATGGTTGCAATAGAGATCGTCAGGGCAAACTGTTTGTATAACATGCCGGTCAAGCCAGGCATCATTAAGGTAGGGACAAACACCGCTAATAACACCGCCGTTGTTGCAACAACTGGCCCCGTAATTTCGACCATCGCTTCTCGAATCGCCGTACGTGAGTCCCAGCCATTTTCATCCATCAAACGAACGGTGTTTTCTACAACGATGATGGCATCATCGACCACGATCCCGATCACTAATACCAGTCCAAACAAGGTGAGGTTATTAATAGACATGCCTAACATGAGCATCACTGCAAACGTACCAATTAACGATACTGGAATTGTTATTGCAGGTATAACGGTAGTGCGCCAGTCTTGTAAAAATATGTAAACAACAAAAATCACGAGCAAAATAGCAATGATCAGCGTTTCTATTACTTCATCTATCGAGGCACTGATATATTCGGTGGTATCTAAAACGACCTCATACTGTAAATCATCAGGAAAGTTTTTTGCTGCTTCATCCATTAAGTCTTGGGCACCTCTCATGACAGATAATGCGTTAGAGCCCGGTGTTTGGTATAGACCTAACGTAATAGCAGGTGCACCTTTACTTTCGGCATACCAGTGATAAGCTTCGGCCCCGAGTTCGACACGAGCAACATCTTTTAGATAAAGGACATCACCTTTATCACCGGTTTTAATAATAATATTCTCGAATTGCTCTACGGTTGTTAAGCGACCTTGTACTAAAACATTGTATTGAAAATTAAGACCACCTGTATTCGGTGGCGCACCAATGCTGCCTCCTGCAACCTGAACATTTTGCTGTCGTACAGCATTTATAACGTCGTCAGGTACGAGTTGTCTTGCCTTGAGCTGTTCTGGGTTTAACCAGATCCTCATGGCAAAATCCTTAGCACCAAAAACGGTCACCTTACCTACGCCATTAACTCGAATCATTTCATCATAAAGACGAGTGGCAATATAGTTACTAATAAACAGTTCGTCGTAGGAGCCCTCAGGTGAAAATAAAGAAATAGCACCCACTAAGGCCGTTGATTGTTTTTCTACTTTAACGCCTTGTCGTGTTACTTCTTCGGGTAGCTTAGGCTCAGCAATACCGACCCGGTTCTGTGTTAATACCGTAGCCATATCGATATCAGTACCAATATCAAAGGTGACCGTTAGTTCCATCACACCATCGGAGCTACTTTTTGAAGACATATAAATCATATCTTCAACCCCATTAACTTCTGACTCTATCGGGATGGTAAGGGACTGTTCTACGGTTGCAGCATCAGCACCTGGAAAACTAGCATTGACTGAAACTGTAGGTGGGGTGATATCCGGCATGCTTTCTACAGGGAGTATAGGCAATGCAATAGCACCAACCAATGTGATCAATATGGCAATAACGATCGCGAATTTGGGTCTATCGATAAAGAAATGACTAAACATTTAAATTAGCCTTCTTCTGATTTTGGTTGGACAGGCAATCCCGGTCTGGCACGTAATAAGCCATTGACGATATAGGTTTCGGTGCCTTCTAGACCCGATAATATATGAACAAAACCATCCTCTTGTGGCAGACCTATGGTGACGTACCTTAGAGAGACAATATTGTCATCTCCTACAACCAATACGTACTTTCCACCTAAATCAGAACCTACGGCAATCTCTTTGACTAAGACAGCATTTTCTATGTCTTGTCCTGGAACTTTAACTCTGACAAATAAACCGGGGAAAAATTTATTGTCTTCATTGGCTAAACGAACGCGAATATCAACAGTGCCGGTGCCCATATCGACGGCATTATCAATATAGTCAATGATGCCTTGATGAGGGAACTCACTTTCGTTGGCGCGCTCAACAAAGGCGGTTAAATTTTTGCTCTCGACATTCCTTTTATTCGTCTCGTCTCCTGCCTTAGCGGCATAAGCATCGAGCATGTTCAAAACACTTGATTCAGGCACATTAAAGTAGACATACATAGGCTGCATGGCATTAACGCGAGTTAATAATGTGGTGCCACTTTGGCCCACTAAGTTACCGACATCGACCAAATTTCTACTTACAATGCCATCGATAGGTGAAACTACCTTGGTATAACTTAAATTAAGTTGGGATTCGGCCAATTTGGCTTGTGCTGATTTAACATTGGCAATAGCAACATCTCGGTTAGCTTTTGACTTATCAACATCGAGTTCACTCACTGCGTTGTTTTTACTTGCTTGCACCATTCGTTTAACTTCAGTGTCGGCCAAAGCCAAATCAGCTTTTGCTGACTGTACTAATGCCAAATCAATGTTACGTTGAGCTTGATATTTTTCTTTTTCAATCGTGAATAACAGATCGCCTTTTTTCACCGTTGAGCTTGCTTGAAACTCTGCTGATTCAAGGCTTCCGGCAACCCTTGCAACAACATCGGCAGAGTTATAAGCAACGGTGCTGCCTGTAAAAATTGAATACTCTTTTATCGTTTGTACTAAGGGCACTGAAACAGTCACTGATGGAGCAGCTCGCTGCATAGGCGCTGGCGCTTCTTCATTGCATGCGCTTAATAGTGAAACGGCTAATAAGCTTGTTGCCGCGACTTTAAAAAAGGAATTTACTATTGAGCTATTTAGGTATGACAGAAACATTAAATTCCCTCGCTATTTTGTTGTTGTTGATGTGTTTGACTGGTCGATAAGTACTGGATCGGTCAATGACCAACCGCCACCTAATGCCCGGTTAAGATTGATGAAGTTTATGACGGCAAGCCCTTGAGATTCGACTAAACGGTCTTGTTGTGTAAATAAGGAACGTTGAGAATCTAATAAACTCTGGAACCCGGTTAAGCCAGCAATATAACTGGTGGAAACTAGTTCTACAGATTCTTCGCTAGCATCAACAGCCTCGGATAATTTCTTTGCTCGTAAACGTTCTTGGTTGACAGCAACCATGGTGGTTTCTACTTCTGACAAGGCATCTAAGACAATTTTTTCGTAACGAATAACAGCTTGTTTGGTGCGAGATTCTTCAACATCAATTAAACCTTCGACTTTGCCGCCGGAAAACAAATTCCAGCGAACACCTGGTACCAAAGACCAGCCTACACTATCGTTTTCAGCAACATCACCAAAATCAGTAGCGCCTAAAGTTAAGGCGCCCGATAAAGAGAACGTTGGGTATAGATCAGCCGTTGCTACACCGATCCTTGCTGATTGAGCTGCTACTTGACGTTCGGCTTGACGAATATCGGGACGCTGTCTTAATAATTCAGCGGGTGGTGCAATGCTGATATCAATGACGGGTGTAGGGATCTCTGCTTTTTGTGATAGTTCTTTATCTAAACTCCCTGGAGCTTGACCGACTAAAATGGCAAGTTGATTCAAGGCTTGTTCGAG
>ENA-ORXI01000467-ORXI01000467.1-sediment-metagenome-genome-assembly--contig:-NODE-467-length-33388-cov-7.396656_pt1 | contig 33388 bp, 27 predicted proteins | sample MGYA00237861_ERZ511468 | MGnify/ENA primary metagenome ERZ511468 (study PRJEB26299, sample SAMN06266213) | sediment metagenome | isolation source: Hudson Canyon methane seep mesocosm | place: USA:Hudson... | reverse complement strand
CGTTTTTATACGTTACCTATTATTACTAATTCATGAAAATATGAATATTTACGCTTGCGTTTTAATAGAGTATCTACCGATAAAATAATTCAGAAATTTACTGGTTTTTTATAAACCTGTGGTTTGTATAGAGTCATGATAATTAATAATCTTAATTTTCCTATATATTAATCATTCCTAAGTTATGACAGTTAAATGTGCTTAATTGAAACGTATTTTATACTGACAACGTTTTCGGAATGATTAATAAGAAAAAGGGTTAAGTTTCCCTAGAAGAGATGCTGTTCATTTATTTTTTCAGTTTATCAACACGCCCGTAATCCAGATACATTGGATTTATAAATTTAAGATACAAAGTCACAATAAGTGTCAAAATAACTAATAGGCAAGCCTTTCCCAGACGTTGTAATAACACTGCTTGTGGACGTAAATTATGCAAGACAGAGATTATATGTTCAAACTTAGGTGCTAGAATGGTGGCTGCCCACAAAGCAATAGCAGCAAGGACAGCATAAACGGTAAAAGTGCTGTTTAAAGCTGGTTCAATGATGGGTTGCCAAGCATAGTAAATAATAGCACCAATAACTAGAATAATGAGAGCCCAAAGCCAGGGAAAGACTTGCAGTGCTTTGCCAAAGACCGCTTGAGAGACATCTAATTGCTTTAAGTAATCGGGTTTAGGGTTTTTCATAAACTCGGCCATTTGGCTGAATTGCCATGTGCTATCATTTTCTGATGGCTGATCTGTTTGTCTGAATTTGATTAATTCCTGTTTACTCATTTGGTAGGCATCTAACATTAAAGAATAAGCTTCCACTTCTGTAAAGGCATCTAAATCGGTACGCATTAGAGACAGTTTTTTTTGTACTGTTGGATCAACCCCAAATTCCTGACAAGTGGAAGGAAATATAATATCGTCTCCAGCTTGATTGTTTTTATCCTTCCAGCTAATTTCCCTTTCTTCTAAACCTTTACGCAAATTGATAAAGGCAATATTTTGTTCGCCTTTACTATCAATCAAATGCAATAAACTTTCAGTTCTAATTCGGTCTTGAAACACACTTGTTACACGTAAAAGAACCGAGACAGGACTGGTATCTATTTCATTTTCCATCCCCATTTGCCCAGAAGCATCACTAACGATAAATTGGCTGCAGTTTTGCTCTAATAAACTAATTATTCCCTGATTATCAAAAACACCGCCATCAACGAGTTGAGGAACAATTTTTTCACTATTTACTTTATCGTAATAAAGATCATTGATAGCTAAAGGATCAAATAACCCTGGGACACAAGCTGAGGCAGCTACAGCATGCCCTAATGAAAAACCTTGCAGCGGTTTTATCAAGTCGGAATAACCCTTTTTAGCTCTGCGTAAGCGAATAGGTTTTTTGTCAATGTCAATACTTGAGTCTCGGGAAGGGTGTTCGCCCATTGTTTTAGCCGTAAATTGCCAGTTTCTTGCTCCGTTGAGCGTTGTAGAATTGATAACAAGAATAGGGACTTTAGCCGTCCTTTCTTCATTATGCTCATCAGGATGAAAATTTTCAGGGCCTGCTAAAGGCTGAATTTTTAAGTTTTGTAGTTCCACTGGATTACCTAAGTTATTAGCTACTTTTTGGTAAAGGTAATTATTATAAAGCTCGGAAATTCGAGTGCTACGAGAATAATCAGCCTTTCTCATATGGAAGTTTTTTCTCACATCAGAAAGTACATTCATGCGTATGTTTTTTTCTGTTGCTTCTAAAAAATCGGCTTCAATGGTTTTTATAATTTCTATGTAATCTTGATCAGTAATATCTTGGTCAGTCTTGGATTCCAGAAGGTTTTTTAAGTGTAAATAATATAAGGCGCCAATAATAGAGCCACCTGAAACTGTTGATATAACGGAAACAGATTTAAGGATGCCTTGTTCAGCCATTTGAGCCATAAGGCCGATATGGAAAAAAGAAGCACGAAGGCCTCCACCAGAAAGTGCTAAACCTATTTTTTCTTGTAATTGTGGCATAACGTTTCCTTAATATATTGAAAGTGATAAAACGAAGTAACAGAGATTGTTTATCTTGCTTGAGATTTTTTTTGGAACTCAAATTATGTCTATTGAGCTGGAGCTGTGATAAAGCAAGAAGCTAAACTTTTTAATTATTATATTCGCCAGCTGTTTTGACTATGCGCCTAAATAGGAAGTTTGTAAGTAAGTATATGATGAAAATAATGACAGTTATAAATGACAATATTGCTGCTTGTCGATGCTTGTAGGAGCGTCCGCCCTCGGCGAGATTTTAGTTAAATGAAAAAAGAGCCTATTTTATTCGCGCCGAGGGCGGACGCTCCTACGAGCTAAGCTTTTGCTAGCCGTTTCTGCCATTCAGCAATCTTTATTTTTAAATCATCGGTATTAATCGTTGTCAGTTTTCTTTGTTTTAATAATTGTTTACCTGCAACCCAAACATCGCTTACTTGTTGTCGGTTAGCTGCATATACAATGTGAGAAATAGGGTCATATAAGGGCTGTGTTTCTAATTGATCTAAATCTATGGCAATAACGTCAGCCGCTTTGCCTATAGATAACGAACCGGTATTATCTTCAATCCCTAATGCTTTTGCACCATTAATAGTCGCCATTTTAAGTGCTGAAATGGCAGGAACTGCACTAGCATCTTTTGATACACCTTTAGCAAGTAGTGCCGCTGTACGCATTTCTCCAAACATATCTAAATCATTATTACTGGCAGCACCATCTGTCCCTAGCGCTACATTAATGCCTGCATCAATGCATTTAGCAACAGGACAAAAACCACTGGCCAGTTTTAGATTGGATTCAGGACAATGAATAATATGAGCGCCGGTTTGTGCAATAAGCTCAATATCCTTATCTGATAATTGAGTCATATGTACCGCCATAAAGGAGGGGTTAAGTAAATCTAGATCGTATAAGCGCTGGATAGGCGTTTGATTAGTTTTTTGTTGCTGTTCCAGTACTTCATGTTCGGTTTCATGAAGGTGCATATGGACTTGTAACTCAAGCTCATTTGCAAATGTGCGTATTTTGGTTAAAGGTTCATCTGATACTGTATAGGGAGCATGAGGGGCAAATGTTGTTGTAATTAAGGGTTCATGACGTAATTGATCATGTAATGCCAAGCCTTTTTCAATATAGGATTCACTGTTTTCGGCCCAAATAGTAGGAAAGTCGATAACGATTAAACCAATACTGGCACGCATACCATGCTTAATTGCCTGATGTGCGGTAATATCAGGGAAGAAATACATATCATTAAAACAGGTAGTTCCACCGCGTATCATTTCAGCAATGGCTAAATCAGTGCCATCTCTGACAAAGGCTTCACTCATCCATTTTTTTTCTAAAGGCCAGATATGGTTTTGTAGCCAGTCCATTAAAGGTAAGTCATCAGCAATTCCACGCATTAAAGACATGCTGGCATGGGTATGACTATTGATTAACCCTGGGATAAGGGCATGGTTAGGCATTTTTTCAATGGTGTTTGCTTGATATTTTTGTTCAGACTGTTTAATAGGCAGTAAATCAATGATTTTTCCGTTATTAATCACTAAAGCATAGTTTTCATGGGTTACTGAAACTTCTTCAACAGGTATAATCCAGCGTGCTTGAATGAGTAGGTCGACTTTCATTGATTGATTTCCTATTATTTTAAGTATCGCAAGGGTAAAGCATGAAGTGTTGAATTATAACGATATATATAAAATGTGTGATAAAAAATGAATGTGAAGAATGAGTTGAAAGTGCAGGCTCTTGAATGGACAGGAGATAGTCTAAAAGTATTGGATCAGCGTGCCTTGCCCGAAGACATTATCTTTGATGAATATACTGATGCAGTCGGTGTTGCTGAATCTATTGCTACTATGCGAGTCAGAGGTGCCCCAGCTATTGGTATTGCAGCGGCATATGGTGTGGCATTATCAGTGATGAGACATTATTCAGATTCAACAAAAAACTGGAAAGGAAAAGTTGTTAGTGATATTGAAATTCTGGCAAATTCACGTCCCACAGCTGTTAATTTATTCTGGGCATTAGAAAAAATGCAGCAACTGTTAAATCAACAGGTTGGAAACCCTATTCAAGCCTTAAAACAGGCCGCCATACAAATTCATACTGATGATATTAAAGCCAATCAAACCATGGGTGAATTAGGTGCAGGCTTAATTAAAGAGCAACAAACGGTGATGACGCACTGTAATGCGGGCGCATTGGCAACGGGAGGTTATGGTACTGCTTTAGGGGTAATTAGAAGTGCACATAAACGAGGGTTAAATGAAATTTATGCAGGAGAAACCCGCCCGTGGTTACAGGGTGCGCGCTTAACTGTTTGGGAATTAGCCCAAGATGATATTGCGGCCACTTTGATTGCAGATTCAGCCGCCGCGTGGTTAATGAAGTCTGGGAAATTAGACTGGATTATAGTGGGGGCTGATAGAATTGCTGCCAACGGTGATGTAGCGAATAAAATCGGGACTTATTCATTAGCGGTATTGGCAAAGCAACATGGTGTAAAAATGATGGTGGTTGCCCCTGTTTCAACCATTGATTTTGCAATGGAGTCGGGCGAAGGAATTGATATTGAACAACGCCATCAAAATGAACTTTTAGCTGATTGTTATATCAATGATGGTTCAGTGGTGAGTGCATGGAATCCTGTTTTTGATGTGACTCCAGCTAATTTAATTACTGCGATTGTGACAGAGAAAGGTGTGATTCATCATCCAGCAGAAAATGGAGTTAAACATTTACAATGATAAATTTAAAAGAAAAATCAACTAGTCCAGTACATGCAGTTAACTGTTTACTGAAAGGGCTAAGGTTATTAGCTAAGGCTGAATTACGCAAATATTTATTAATCCCTATTTTGATTAATGTAGTGCTATACAGTATTGCTATCAGTTTAGGCTATGCCTATATTACGGACTTAATCACAGAATTTATTCCATCTTGGTTATCTTGGCTGGAATGGCTAATATGGCCTTTGTTTTTTATTAGTTTTTCAATTATTGGCTTTTTTACTTTTACCATTTTGGCTAATTTAATTGCAGCGCCTTTTTATAGCCAATTATCTGTTAAAACACTGGAGTTGATTTCTGGTGAGAAAAGTACGGTGGCTGAGCAAAAAGTAAGTCAGGTTCTTTTGGCAGAAATAGGCCGTATGGGCTATTTAGTCAGTCGTATGATACCTTTATCAATTCTATTTATTATTCCTGGTATTAATTTAATAGCGCCCTTTTTGTGGGCATTATTTGGTGCTTGGGGGATAGGACTGGAGTTTATGGCTTATCCTTTGGAAAATAAAGGGCTATTGTTTGCACAGCAAAAAGAACAGGCTAAAACAAGACGACTGAGCACGTTGAGTTTTGGAGGCTTAACGGTATTGGGCTTGTCTATTCCCGTATTAAATATAGTGGTTGCGCCAGCAGCTGTTATTGGTGCAACAATATACTTTTATAGTTTGAATGAAAAAGAGTAATTAATAATCATGGCTATAGGGTTGTCTTTTGGAAGTGAGGTTTTAGCCTCGCTTGAACTATGAACCTATTATCAACGTAAGCTGTGACATGTTAAAAGTTATCTTTTAACTGTCTTACTTTGGTAAAAATATCAATAGCAGACTGGTTCTGCATTTTGATAGATTGTTGTAAAGTGGGGCTATCTTCTCTAAGAAAAGGATTGGTCATTAATTCCAGTTCTAAAGAACTAGGCACAGTAGGGGTATTTTCTTTTCTAAGTTGATTAACTTGCTGTATCCGTTGTTGTAAGGCTTTATTATCAGGCTCAAGCGTTATAGCAAATGCGCCATTGGCTTGTGTGTATTCATGAGTACAATAAATTTGAGTCTGCTTGGGTAAAACTTTAATCTTTTGCAATGAATGCCACATTTGTTTAGCAGAACCTTCAAATAAACGTCCACATCCCATAGAAAATAAAGTGTCACCACAAAATAGTTTATGGCTATTTTCTAAATAGAATACGATATGGCCTGATGTGTGACCTGGTGTTTCAAATACTTTGATGACTTCGTTACCTAGAGAAAAAATATCACCTTCTTTAACTGTGATATCAACATCAGGGATTCTATGTTGATCGGCTTCTGCCGCAATAATTTGACAGTTGCTTGCTTTTTTTAATTCTAAATTAGCCCCAATATGATCATTGTGATGGTGAGTATTGAGTATCAAGTTTAGCGGCCAGTTTTTTTGTTTTAAAATATCCAAAACAGGCTGGCTAACAGCAGGATCTATAACAGCTGTTTTAGCTGAAGCAGGTTCGTGGATTAGATAAATATAATTATCATTTAATACAGGAAGTTGGATTATTTCTAGCATTTTATTAATTATTCTAAAGATTAATAATATTGGGTAGGAGCGTCCGCCCTCGGCGCGAATAAAATAATGCTCTTTTTTCTAATAAATCGCGCCGAGGGCGGACGCTCCAATGCCATTAAGTTAAGACCTGTAGCCTTGATGAAACGAAGTGGAATCAAGGTTTATTTGTAAAATTCCTTGATTCCGCTATGCTGCATCAAGGCTACATATGCTCTAATTCCGTTAACTTAACGACATTGGCGGACGTTCCTACAAACCATTGTCAATCTTTAGAATAATTAAAAGGCTAACTCATTTTTGAAAATGATAATTTAATAAAGCACAAGTAATTATACTTCACGGAGTAGTGACCGAGTGAAGTATAGTTTTGATTGGGTTTTTTTTGGCTTGAATTTTGCTTGCTAAACGGCTTTGTCGTGATCAATAGCTCAGCTAATTAAAGATAAAAAATAAATGGAATAAAATAGAAAAACAGTGTTTCTGTTGATAGTTTTTTTGAAAGAGTGAATATGTTAGGTTACCCTAGTCATTATTTTGTAATCTGCTTACTTTAAAGTTAATAGATTATAAATTATTTTATAAATAATATTGTTTATTCAAAACAATGGGGAAAAAATGGACAAGTTAAAAAGTATTGCAAGTTTGGTAGTGGTCTCTGGCTTAATATTATTTTCAGCCAATAGTTACTCGGAAAGTGAGCCTAAAGGGACTTCAGTAAATGTTGTTAAAAATAATGTCTATAAAATCAAGCCTGGCGATATTATAGATATTAATGTCTGGAAAGAAGAAGGGATGGTACAAGAAGTTTTAGTACGACCTGATGGAGGCATATCATTTCCACTTGTAGGGGATGTTACTGTACAAAAAATGAGTCTGGTAGAAGTTGAACTGTTAATAAAACAAAAGCTCAGTAAATATCTGTCAGACCCAGTTGTGACTGTATCAGCTAAACAACTATTAGGTAATAAAATCTATGTGATTGGGCAGATTAATAAACCAGGTGAATATGTCGTTAATCGCGAGGTTGATGTCATGCAGGTATTAAGTATGGCGGGTGGAATGACTCCGTTCGCAGCCGTTAATGATATTATCATATTACGAAGAGATGTCGCGGGTAAGCAAAGATCAATAAAATTTGAATATGGTGAGATTGAAGATGGTGATGGGTTGGAACAAAATATAGTGATGCAAGCGGGTGATGTAGTTGTTGTGCCATAACTGGTTTAATCTTGGAAACTACAAATAATATCAATAGACTTATGATGCATCGTTTTTTTAAGAAAACAGATTTATCGGCTTGTCCCATTTTTTTACTGATTGTGAGTTTAATATGGGCTGAGTCAGTTAAAGCAAAAGAACTTTATTTTCAACCTTCATTTAATGTTATTACTGAATATGATAGTAATAAAAGACTAAGAACTAAAAAAAATCAGCCTGGAATTGATCGTTCTTCTTATGGGATCATCACTCGAGTAGGTGCAAAGCTAGGTGCGCGTAGTAATAGATATAATATTAAACTGGATAATCAATTTATTTTAAATCGGTATGCAAGTGACCTAGATTTAGACAGTGAGGATTTTAATTTTAATTTGACATCCAGCTATAATTTAACAGAAAAAAGCCAGTTTGGTGTGAGTGCCAGTTATAAAAGGGATACTACATTAACGAGTGAGCTTGATGGAACAGGGTCAGGTATTGTTCAGGATAATATTCAACGTCGATTATGGTCTGTTAGCCCGTATTGGAGTTATTCTTTTTCTAATACTCACTCTTTTCAAGCAAGCTATAGCCACTCAGAAACCGATTATAATCAGTCTGATGTTGGCACTTTCTCAGATTATACAGTTGATAATTTTTCAGTTAATTTTAGGCAGCAATGGACACCGTTGTTTAGTAGTTTTATAAACGGTTCTGCCATGTTGTTTAGCGTGCCAGAAATAGATAGTAGTATACGCACTGTTGGTGGAGTTATTCGTAGTGAAATAGAACAGGATGTAACGGAATACAGTATTACTGTTGGAGGGGAATACCAATTTTTACCCACATGGTCTGCATCATTTAGTGTTGGTCCTAGGTTTAATACAACAGAAAGTACCACAACTATCCCAAACACTACGTTTGAACAATCATCATCGACGGATACGACAGCCTTTATCTATTCAGTGGGAATAGATAAAACATTCGAAACAGGTAAGGCCAGTGTTAATTATTCAAGGTCAACTAATCCACAAGGGCAAGGACGATTGCAGGTGCGTGATTTGGTAGATATCAGTTATGAATATAGGGTTAATCAAAAAGTACAGTTAAACTTAACAGCAAGGTTTAATGATATTTCAACTTCGGGGGATGTTGATGATGGAAATGCTAGAACATATTATGGTGCTCGACCTTCGGTACGGTGGAGTATTAATGAACAAGCAAGATTAGTATTGTTTTATCAATACAGGGCGCAAAAATTTGATAGAGATGATGAAACAGCTGTTTCTAATTCAGTTGGATTAAATTTTAACTATCAATGGGATAAAATAGCAACACAAAAGTATTAGCTAGTGATTTAAACTTTACTAAAAATAACAACAGATTTTGAAGAGGTTATAGTGGAAGATCAAGAAGAAAAAGGGATGCAGGATTATCTCCTAATGTTAAAACGGAATAAAAGTAAAATGTGGACTATCGGTCTGATTGCTTTTGTTTTAACACTTATTGTAGCAATCAAATGGCCTGCTACTTATAGATCAACAGCAACTATTTTGATTGAACAGCAAGAAATTCCTCAAGATTTAGTAAGGTCTACCGTGACTAGTTTTGCTGATCAGCGTATTCAGGTTATTAGTCAGCGTGTTATGAGTTCAGTTAATCTGAAAAAAATAGTTGATAAGTTTGAGCTTTATAAAGAAGAACAAAAAACGGACCCTATTAGTATTGTGCTAGAGGATATGCGTGAAGATATTAGTTTAGAAATGGTTAGTGCCGATGTGATGGATCCTATTAGTGGACGACCAACGCAAGCAACCATTGCTTTTACTTTGGCTTTTGAAAGTGAATCTGCTAAAAAAGCACAACAGGTTGCAAATGAATTGGTTAACCTTTATCTAAATGAAAACTTAAAACGACGCTCAGAAATTGCAACAGAAGCAACTAGCTTTTTGTCTCTTGAGGCGAAAAAGCTGGGTCAGTTAATGACAGCTTTAGGGAATAAACTGGCTACCTTTAAAGAAGAAAATGAAGGAAGTTTGCCTGAGTTACAGTCCTTAAATATGACTTTAATGGATAGAACTGATCAGCAATTGATGGATACCAATCGTCAGCTTTTGTCGGCTAATGATAGAGTGGTTTATCTGGAAGCTGAGTTGTCTCAAATTGAGCCAAACATGACTTCTTATTCTGAAACGGGACAAAGGATTTATAGCTCAAGAGACAGGTTGAAAACTTTAGAGTCAGAAGTTGTCGGGTTAAAAGCAAAATATGCAGATAGCCATCCTGATGTAGTTAAAATTCAAAAGGAAATAACAGCACTAGAAAATGAAGTGGGTGGTGTTGATAAGCTAGAAATAGCTAAAACGATAAAAAGTAAACAATCGGAGTTAACGGTTCTTTTAAAGAGATACTCTGAAAACCATCCTGATGTTAAAGCGCTTCAACAGCAAATAGCAAATCTAAATGCTTCTATGGATAAACCTGTTGCAGTAAAAAAAGTAACAGGTGCAAGGCCAGATAACCCCGCGTATATTCAACTATTAGCTCAACTAAACTCTGCTAAATTAGAGCGAGGTTCAACTCAGGAGTTAAAGGATAAGTTATTGCTTAAGCTGGATAAGTATGAAAAAGGCTTATTGAAAGCACCTCAGGTTGAAAGGCAATACTTAGAGTTGACGCGAGAGTATGATAATACCATGCTAAAGTTTCAAGAGGTTAAAGCAAAGCAAATGGAAGCTGATATGGCGCAAGCGATGGAAAAAGGTCGTAAAGCTGAAAGGTTTTCATTAATTGAACCCCCTATTCTTCCTGAGGAAGAGTTTAAGCCCAATCGGCCTGCTATTGTCATATTGGGTGCTGTTTTATCAATAGGGTTAGCAGTATTCTTTGTCATTATTAAAGAGGCATTGAACTCTGCTCTATATGGGGCTAGATCTATTATCGCTATAACGGGTGAGGCCCCCTTAGTCGTTATTCCATATATTGAAAATGCTGAAGATATTGCTAAAAAACAGAAGAATAAAATAAAGTTACTTTCGTTTACGGCAGTTGGAATTATAGCAAGCGTATTATTGTTCCACTTTTTAATTATGCCTCTGGATGTTCTGTGGTATGTGCTTTTTAGAAAGGCTGGACTTAATCAAGCTGGGTAAAAAACACCATTATTTATAATATATTTTGCAATCATTAAAGTGAAAGATACAAAATGGAACGAATAAAAAAAGCACTAGAAAAAGCTCAGGAACAAAGACAAGAGGCTGTTGAACAGAATGTTGTTGTAAAGGGTGATAGCGTTGGGGTTACAAAGGATACGCAGGATATTGAGTATTCAAAAACCCGAAAAATTGAAGTGTCAGAAGCATTTTTAGAACAAAACCGGATTGTTGCAGGGCTTGATGATCCGCGAGCTGATCTATACAAAATACTCAGAACGAAAGTTCTGCAGAAAATGCGGATTAATAACTGGAATGTACTTGCGGTTACGAGCCCGATGACAGGGGCAGGTAAATCGCTCACAGCAGTGAATTTAGCCATTAGTATCGCGATGGATGCTAATTACTCTGTTTTATTGGCAGACCTCGATTTAAGACGACCCAGTATTCATGAGTATTTTGGTGTTGATGACGAGCTTGGTTTAACGGATTACTTTTCTGGTGAAAAAACCATACCTGAACTTTTAGTTCACCCTGGATTAGAAAAGCTTGTTGTTCTACCCGCAGGAAAGCCTATTAAAAGATCTTCGGACTTACTTTCAACGCCTAAAATGTTGGAACTAGCTAACGAATTAAAACAACGATACCCAGATAGAATTGTTGTTATTGATTTACCTCCGTTATTACAAACGGATGATGCTATGGTTTTTATGCCAAATGTTGATGCATGTGTCTTAGTTGTGGCAGAAGGTGAAAGCACTGAAGACGATGTGGTAAGAAGTATTCAAATGATAGATAAAGACAAATATATCGGATCAATTTTAAATAAATCAGCCGAAGAAAGTTCAATTACCGAAGCATATTAAATAATGTATAAAGCATTTTATGGCTTTCAAGAAAAGCCTTTCACACTGAGCCCCGATCCTGCTTTTCTTTATTTAAGCAAACAGCATGAAATGGCTTTAACCATGCTGAACTATGGCTTACAAAGTGAGGCGGGTATCTCGGTTATAACGGGTGATGTTGGAGCGGGAAAAACAACTCTGATAAGAGAAATTTTACAAAATAGTTTAGATAGCAATACACAAGTAGGACTTATTTCCAATTCACATAGTTCTTTTGGTGATTTGCTGGAGTGGGTATTAAGAGCCTTTGATATTTCAACCGATGTACAAGAGAAATCTGAACGTTATAAGGTTTTGATGGATTTTTTGATTAATAATTATGCAAATAATCAGAAAAATATCTTGATCATTGATGAAGCTCAAAATATGGATGCAGCAACTTTGGAAGAGTTGCGTCTGATATCGAACATAAATGCAGATAAACATTTAGTTTTACAACTGATATTAGTGGGGCAGCCAGAGTTATTAGAATTAATGCAGAAGCATGAGTTAAGGCAGCTGGCACAACGGGTTTCTGTTGACTACAAATTAACCGGCTTGGGGTATAAGGAAACAGTTTCCTATATTCGACATCGCCTTACTGTTGCTGGTGGAAGTGAAGCTGTTTTTGATAAATATGCAATGGCTGCTATTTATTTTCATAGCGGAGGGGTCCCTAGACTGATCAATACCTTATGTGATTTTTCCCTTGTTGTCGGGTTTTCTGAAGAGATGGAAAAGATAGATATTGAAGTTGTATTGGATGTGATGAAGGAAAAACTACTCGGAGGTATTTTTCCAGCAGTTAAAAAGGAAAATAAAGAACAATCTCGCGTTAGGGAATTAATTCAGCAGGCAAAAGGTATTGATATACAAAAGATTCTGGATGATAGCAATGATTCTGAATTGTTGGAGTTATAAGGAATAGCTGTTTGGTTTTTCTATAAGCTGCTAAAGGCTTGTTTAGTACCTGAATATATGTAATTTAATAGATATATTGTAGGAGCGTCCGCCAATGTCGTTAAGTTAATAAAAATGTAGGTTGGGTTAGCGATAGAGACTATGAAAGTATTCTGCTTTTGACTTCCCCCTTTGGAAAAGGGGGATAGAGGGGGATTTTATAAAAAACAAAGTCATTGATAATAAAGGCTTTATTTTTTTAATAAAATCTCCCCCAGCCCCTCTTTTCCAAAGAGGGGAGCGAAAAGCCAATACTTTCACAGTCTCGATAGCGTAACCCGACAAGCCATTTGAAAAATGGTGGATAACGCTATCGCTAATCCACCCTACAAAAGCAAAAAAGGCTTAACTTAATGACATTGGAGCGTCCGGCCTCGGCGCAATTTATTAGAGAAAAGAGTATTGATTTTTTCGCGCCGAGGGCGGACGCTCCTACAAACCAAAATATGATTACCCATAAGTTTCAGCTAAACCTGGGGGGGTGTGTGGTTTTTTCTCTTGCCCCCCCCCCCCCAAAAAAAACTATAATTAACAAATATTATTAAATCAATGAGTTATGGTTTTGTTGTTTAGAAGAGTCAGGCATTTAAAATATATAATAAGGAAAGGGTTATGATCCCAGTAGTAATGTCAGGTGGAAGTGGGACACGTCTATGGCCACTATCAAGAAAGCATAAACCGAAACAATTTCTTGCATTGTTTGGTGAAAATACAATGTTTCAAAATACCTTAAATCGTTTAGATGGTTTGGCCGAAATGCAGCCACCTATTGTGGTATGTAATAATGACCATAGATTTATGGTAGCTGAACAGACTCAAGAAATGGGGATTAAAAGCCCCACTATTTTGCTAGAACCTTTTGGCCGTAATACAGCGCCTGCATTGGCAATTGCAGCATTGCAAGCCATGTTAAAAGGTGAAGACCCTATTTTATTGGTGTTGGCTGCAGATCATGTTATTGAAGATATTTCAAGTTTTCATCACGCTATAAATATCGCGCAAAAACATGCTGAACAAGGTTTATTGGTAACCTTTGGCATAGTACCTACATCACCTAATACGGGCTATGGATATATTAGAGCTGACGAAAAAAATAAGGCCAGTAAAGTAAAAGCCTTTGTGGAAAAACCAGATTTAGAAACAGCAACAAGTTATTTAGTCTCGGGCGATTATTATTGGAATAGCGGCATGTTTATGTTTAAAGCCTCTACTTTAATCGCTGAATTAGAAAAGTTCTCACCCGAAATTCTTAATAGTTGTCGAGAAGCATTAAGTAACGGTCAAAGTGATTTAGATTTTATCCGTCTTAATAAAGAAGCATTTGAAAGCTGTCCGTCAGATTCTATTGACTATGCGGTCATGGAACAGACTGATAAAGCAGTTGTTGTACCGCTTGATGCTGGATGGAGTGATGTTGGTTCATGGGCATCTTTATGGGAGTGTGCTGAACAAGATGTTGAAAATAATGTCTTGCAAGGTGACGTGATGATTGATGATGTGAAAAACTCCTATGTAAGGAGTGATCATCGTCTTGTCTCAGTTTTAGGGTTGGATGATGTCGTGGTGGTTGAAACGGCTGATGCAGTCATGGTCGCTAGTAAAGATAGCGCACAGAATGTTAAATCGATAGTGAGTAAACTAACTGATTCTAAACGTTCAGAAGCAGAAAATCATCGCTTATGTTATCGGCCTTGGGGATATTATGATTGCATAGATGTAGGAGCGCGTTTTCAAGTTAAGCATATTACAGTGAATCCTGGAGCATCATTATCATTACAACTTCATTATCACCGAGCTGAGCACTGGGTTGTGGTAACTGGTTCAGCTGAAGTGACTTGTGATGATAAAGTTATATTACTCTCTGAAAATGAATCGACCTATATTCCTTTGGGGAAAAAACATCGATTGTATAACCCAGGGCGAGTACCGCTAGAAATTATTGAAGTGCAATCTGGTAGCTATCTTGGTGAGGATGATATTGTACGGTTTGATGATAAATATCAGCGAGATTAAATAAATTCCTGATTACCCATGAGTTTTAGCTAAATCTGGCTAGTGTGAGGGTTTTGCTCTTAAGCCCTCGCACCCAATGGGGAGAGGGTTTGGGTCGACTGCATGGATGCGGGAGGTAGAGCAATGCATGGAACTATTGCCGAGAGAGGAAGTTAAATAATTCTCTTCTTCAAAATTTTCTTTTATTTTTTTAAAGAGAATAAAAGAACATGGAATAGAGAACCTTATTCTTATTCCCCTCACCCAACCCTCTCCCCCGTTGGGGCGAGGGCTTAAAGCACCTACAGTATGTTAAGGGCTGGCTGAAGCTGATACGTAATCAGGAATAAATTTTTCTCCGATCTTTTAATAAAAAAGAAGAATGTCTCAAAGTTAAAGAATATAGACTCCTAGTCTTTATATAGATAAAATAATTACAACCAAACAAAGATTAATGAATATAAATATTAATGAACTTATGATTCGCAGTGGAGTGCAATTTGGCACAAGTGGCGTAAGAGGTTTGGTAAAAGATATGAGTGATGAAGTTTGCTGGATATATGCAACTGCTTTCATACAATATCTAAAAGTTGATGGCCAGATTAAAAAAAATGAGAAAATTGGGATAGCGGGGGATCTTCGCCCTAGTACGCCAAGAATTATGAATGCCATTTCTGCCGCTTGTATTGCAATGGAAGTGATTCCCGTTAACTTTGGAAAAATCCCATCACCCGCTATTGCTTTATTTGGAATAACACAAAAGATACCCACCATCATGATTACAGGGAGTCACATACCTGATGATCGTAATGGTATAAAATTTAACACGGCGGAAGGTGAAATTTTAAAAGCAGATGAGCAGGGAATCCGCAGTCAACAAGTTGATGTGCAAGCGGATCTCTTTACAGAAGAGGGCTGTCTCGTAAATCAAAACGACTTGCCAGCGTTAAACAATGAAGCCGAAACATTTTATATCCAACGCTTTATTGATTTTTTACCTACAGACTGTTTACAGAGTAAAAAAATAGGCTTGTATGAGCATTCATCGGTATCAAGAGACTGCTTTAAAACAGTATTAGAAAAATTAGGCGCTAGCGTCACTTCACTAGGTCGCTCAGATACTTTTATCTCCGTAGATACAGAAGCTATTCGCCCAGAAGATGTGGTATTAGCAAAACAATGGACATCAGAAAATGACTTCGATTGTATTATTTCTACCGATGGTGATGGAGACCGGCCTCTTATTAGTGATGAAAATGGTAACTGGTTGCGAGGTGATGTGGCGGGCATGCTTTGTGCGCGTTACCTAAATGCAGACAATGTAGTGACACCAGTGAGTAGTAACTCTGTTGTTGAAAAAAGTGGTTTTTTTAATAATATAGTGCAAACAAAAATAGGTTCGCCGTTTGTTATAGAAGCGATGCAACGTTTGAGTGCGGAAGGAAAGCAGAACATAGTTGGGTATGAAGCTAACGGAGGGTTCTTGCAACAAGGAGAAATTTCTCAAAATAATAAATTATTATCGCCACTCCCTACACGAGATGCGGTGATAGTCCCCATAGCTATATTGCTTTTAGCAGACCAAGAAAAACAAACTATTGCTGAACTGTTAAAAACATTGCCCCAACGCTATACCTACAGTGACAAAATTAATGACTTTCCAACTGAGTTAAGCCAAGAAATACTGGGTGAAATGTTAAAGTCTGACTTGAAAACAAATTTATCTGTCATTAATAGTTACTTTGGAAAGATAGGTGAAGCAAAAGAAATAAATACAACAGACGGTGTGCGAATTACATTTAAAACAGATGATATTTTACATTTAAGACCATCGGGTAACGCGCCTGAATTGCGTTGTTACACGGAAGCAAGTAGTGTTAGTGATGCTGAAGCAATGAACAAGAGAGCTATCGCTATTATGAAAAAATGGAAAGAATAACAGTAACTACTCACCCAATACCTTAAGTTAAAGGAGGTATGCTCTTAAGCCTTCGCCCCACGTGGGGAGAGGGTTTGGGTGAGGGGAATAAAAAATGCTCTTCTGCAACTTTTCTTTGCTCTGTAATTTAAAGAGAAAAGAATAATGAGAAAGAAAGTATTTTTCTCCCCTCATCCCAGCCTTCTCCCTACCTAGGGAGAAGGAGCAAGAGCTAAAGCCTATTTTTATAGGGTGAGTAGTTATAGAAAATACTTGTGTAGATACCTTCTCCCCCGAGGAGAGAAGGAGCTACAGCCACATTTTTATAGGCTGAATAGTTACGAATAATAAAGGAATGTTGAAGAATTATGTATCTAGATAAAGACACCTTTACAAAAGTTATCGCATCAACGCCTCTTATTGCAATAGATTTGATAATTGTTAATGAAAAAAATGAAATATTATTGGGAAAGCGGCTTAATCAGCCTGCAAAAGGTTTTTGGTTTGTACCTGGTGGACGAATTTTAAAGAATGAAACTCTTGACAATGCTTTTAGGCGGCTTACATTATCTGAACTAGGAGTAGAAAAAGAGTTAAAACACGCGAAACTTATGGGCGTGTTTGAGCACTTTTATCAAGAAAGTGTTTATAGTGATCAAGCAAGTACGCATTATGTAAATGTTGCCCATACTATACAAATAAATGAAAAGGAACTGACTTCTTTACCTATAGGGGAGCAGCATGGACACTATCAATGGCATACGATGGACTATATAAAAAAAAGCCCTGAAGTACATAAATATACTAAGGCATACTTACCTTATTTAATAGAGAACTGATATAAATCGTTACAAAAGTTTTTGCACTGAATTCCTTCTCCCTCGAGGGAAAAGGTTGGGATAAAAGGGGCAACCATACATTTTTTAATATAGCGGAAGTCATGACTAATAAGGTAAAAGATGGCCTATAAATACCGTAATATAATTAAATAGCTATTAACAAACCACAGGTTAAAAAGGTTGTCGAAAAAGTAGGAGGGGCCTATGGCCGCGATAGCACTTGATCTTGTTCAGGTCGCGGCCATAGGCCCCTCCTACCGACAAAATAGTTCAGGAATTGACTGGTTTTTATAAACCTGTGGTTTGTATAGAGTCATGTAAAATTAATATAAATAGCAGTAAAAATTAAGAGAATAAAATGACAAAAAAAGCATTGATTACAGGGATTACAGGACAAGATGGCTCTTATTTGGCTGAGCTTTTATTACAAAAAGGCTATGAGGTACATGGTATTAAGCGGAGAGCTTCTTCATTTAATACAGAAAGGATAGATCATATTTATCAAGACCCGCATACAGATAATTCAAAGTTTCACCTTCATTATGGTGATTTAACAGACAGCTCGAATTTAACGCGAATACTTAAAGATATAGAGCCCGATGAAGTTTATAACTTGGGGGCGCAGTCCCATGTGGCCGTTTCCTTTGAGTCACCAGAATATACGGCAGATGTTGATGCGATTGGAACATTGAGACTACTAGAGTCTATCCGCTTTTTGGGAATGGAAAAAACAACCCGTTTTTACCAAGCATCCACATCGGAATTGTTTGGCGAAGTTCAAGAAACACCACAAAAAGAAACAACGCCTTTCTATCCAAGATCTCCATATGCAGTCGCTAAAATGTATGCTTATTGGATAACCGTTAATTACCGTGAGTCTTATGGAATGTATGCTTGTAATGGCATATTGTTTAATCACGAGTCTCCTCGTCGAGGGGAAACTTTTGTGACCCGAAAAATTACACGAGCCATAGCTAATATTTCACAAGGAATGGAAGATTGTCTTTATTTAGGGAATATGGATGCATTACGTGATTGGGGACATGCAAAAGATTATGTCAGAATGCAGTGGATGATGTTGCAACAAGAAAAACCTGATGATTTTGTTATTGCAACAGGTAAACAAATTTCAGTAAGGGATTTTGTGCGTATGGCGGCAAAAAATGCAGGGATAGAGTTAGAGTTTAGTGGAACAGATGTTGATGAAATTGCTACCGTAACAGCGGTGTTAAATAAAGAAGAAAACAGGGTAAAAGAAGGGGATGTTATTGTCAGAACTGACCCACGCTATTTCCGTCCAGCTGAAGTCGAAACATTATTGGGTGACCCAACAAAAGCTAAAAATGTATTAGGTTGGGTTCCAGAAATAACAGTAGAAGAAATGTGTAAGGAAATGGTTGAACACGACCTTAATAAAGCAAAACAACATGCACTTCTTAAAAAACATGGACATAATGTTGCAATTGCAGTTGAATCATAAAGATAGACCTGATTACGTATAAGTTTCAGCCAGTCCTTAATCATACAATAAGGTACTTTTAGCCCTCGCCCCAGGTGGGGAGAGGGTGAGGGGAATAAAAACACTCTTCTGTAACCTTTCTTTGCTCTGTCATTTAAAGAGAAAAAGAATAATGAGGAAGAGCGTATTTTTCTCCCCCTCATCCCAGCCTTCTCCCTGCCTAGGGAGAAGGAGCTAAAGCCCTATTTTTATAGGACGAGTAGGTATAGAAAATACTTGTGTAGATATCTGTGCCCTTAAGGAAAAGGTTGGTTTGGGGTTAAATAGATACAGTCAGAACTTTTGGAATGATTAATATAAAGTACAAGGAAAAGAATATGAAGAGAGTTTTTGTGGCGGGCCATCGAGGTATGGTTGGATCAGCAATTGTAAGGCAATTATCAACGTGTAAAGATCTAGATCTAGTGGTTAGAACAAGAGCCGAGTTGGATTTAACCAATCAACAAGCAGTTCATGATTTTTTTAAAGTTGAAAAAATTGATCAAATATATATGGCAGCAGCAAAAGTAGGTGGAATTGTCGCAAACAACACCTACCCTGCTGATTTCATCTATGATAATTTGATGGTTGAATGTAATGTTACGCATGCAGCACACTTAGCTGAGGTGCAAAAAATATTATTTTTAGGTTCATCTTGTATCTATCCTAAACTGGCCAAACAGCCAATGACTGAGGATACATTACTAACAGGATTGTTAGAGCCGACAAATGAACCCTATGCTATTGCTAAAATTGCAGGCATTAAGCTCTGTGAAAGTTACAACCGTCAATACGGGCGAGACTACCGAAGTGTCATGCCAACCAATTTATATGGGGAAAATGATAATTTTCATCCACAAAATTCCCACGTCATACCTGCTTTAATGCGCCGTTTTCATGAAGCCAAATTAGCTAATGATCCTGTAGTGACAGTTTGGGGAACAGGTAAGCCGATGAGAGAATTTCTACATGTTGATGATATGGCAGCAGCCAGTATTTTTGTAATGGATTTAGATATTCCTACTCTAGAACAAAATACTCAAGAGATGTTATCTCATATTAATGTAGGCACTGGGCAGGATTGTACTATTCGTGAAATGGCAGAAACAGTAGCTAAAGTAACTGGCTACAAAGGAAAGGTTGAATTTGATACTAGCAAACCCGATGGTGCACCACGTAAATTATTAGATGTATCTCACTTAAAAGCATTAGGGTGGGAAGCCTCTATAACTTTAGAGGATGGTTTGCGAAATACTTATGATTGGTTTTTGCAGAACCAAGAGAGTTTCAGAGATAAATAATAAAATGCGGGTTTGATTAATCAAGATAAGTATAACTCTCATGATACACTTTGGCTTAAAAGTGTAATTGTTTAAAGAGTATGAATAAAACACATGTAGACGATATGCTAACCGAAATGATTAGCCCAAGAATAAGAGAAATAGAAGAAAAGTTCAGTAAAGGCGAAGGACTGGGTCAAGAAGATATTAATACGCTACTATTAAAGTCACAATACAATCATATAAATCACTTAGACTTAAAATTAAATGAAGTAACAGATAATGTAGCTAGTTTAAAAGACGAGTTTAATGGCGTAAAAGATGAGTTTAATGATTTAAAAGGTGAGTTTACTGGTTTAAAAGGAGAATTTACTGGATTAAAAGGTGAGTTTAATGGCTTAAGAGGTGAATTCAAATTACTTGAAGTGCAGTTGAATGGACGTTTTGATAGTTTTGAAAAAAATATAGAATTAAAAATAAGCCAAGCTATTAATACTAATATGAGATGGTCAATAGGGATGATAGCTCTCATTGTAACAGTTTTAAAATTAGCCGATATGTTCGTAAAATAAGAGTCTTTATAAGCTTTAACCCAAATATTGGGTCGTGGGTTAAAACCTGTTAGTAATACTATTTTAAACTTATCTAGATGGGGCGCAGTGCTTTAGCCTGCTTTTTACCCGAATACATAATAATGTCTACTTGTATAAAAAAATGCCAACAAACATACTGTTAAAAAAAACAGATACAGACATTAAAAACTATTTTAGAGAAAGACACGGAAATCGAATTAGCAATCTTATTTGGATCTTGTGCCAAAGGGAATGCAAACTTTAAGAGTGATATAGACATTGCAATTAAGTTAAATAACGTATTATTAGAAAATAAAAAAATAAAGCTCATTCAATTGATTGCCGTAACAATGGGCAGGGCTGTTGATTTGGTTGATTTAAACAAAGTAGGGCAACCATTATTAAGCCAAATAATAAAATATGGAATGGTCATAAAAGGACAAGAAGAAATATTCACAGAATTAGCAACAAAAAATGTCTACGCTAATGAAGATTTTTTACCTTATATAAAAAGATCTTTAAAAGAACGGAGGGAAAATTGGATCAAATAGTGCTCGAAAAAAATTGATTCAGTTTTACGCTGTTTAAATAGAATAAAAACTCGATTACCAGAAACAACAGAGTTATTTTTGCTCGACTTGGATGCTCAAGATGTTATTGTTTTAAATTTAACTCGAGCCGTACAGTTGCCGGTTGATTTAGCAATGCATATTTGTGTTACATCAAATATGCCCGTTCCTCAAACTATGGGGGAATCATTTGAAGTATAGCAAAATAGCATATAGAAGATTTTGTGTAACTACTTAGCGTGTTTAAGTAGTATGGTTTCTTACTCTAAAGCCCTCTCCTGATGGATGCCTACATGGACGTAGGTAAGTAGAGCAATGCAGGAGCTATTGCCGAGAGGGTTGGGTGAGGAGAAATTAAAATAAACTCTTTTTCTTCTTAACTTAACGACACAGAAGTAAGTGGGATAGAATGCCAGAACTATGGAATGTTAATTGCTAATAATTTAGAAGCGAACAGGCAAATAATATGGATATATAGCCATGATTATTGAGTTGGTTCTAGCGTTTTATTTTTACGCATAATTTTAAAATAATAATTACTGAAAATATATAAACTAACAATGAATATAGAAGAACCTAAAGAAGCCTTTGTATACAAAGCACCCGATGATCGATTAAAAGAACGGTATAAAGAAATTTTTGCTTTGGAAAAGCCATTGCCAAGTCGACCATTAAAACTTATTTTTGATAAAATGGTTGCCTTGACGGCACTTATTTTTGCATCTCCTATTTTTATATTATTGTTCTTAGCCTATAAAATTGAAGGTATATTGATACCAGAAAATAAAGGCCCCGTCTTTTTTTACTATATCGCCTCTAGTGCAGGAAAAAAATTCCATAAATACAAGTTTCGCTTAATTAAAGAAAAATTTATTGATCAAGAGCTAGCAAAAAAAGGGGACTGGCATGCTTTCTCAGCAGAGTGGAATCCAGAAAGTAGATTGTATGTAGGGGAATTTGTTAAGAAATTTTACTTAGATGAATTACCACAATTTTATAATATTTTGATGGGAGATATGAGTGTTATTGGTCCAAGACCACTTGCATGGCACCATTATGAAAGAGACCTTAAACAGGGTAATGTCACACGAAAGCTTTTAAAAGGCGGATTGTTAGGCCAAGGGCATGTGATGAAAGGCACGCCAGAAATGGGTAAGCCTGATTATGAATATGATTATATTGAAAAATATATTAATTTTTCAGCATTGCAATTGTTTTGGCTGGATTTGGCTATAATCATGAAAGGTGTAAAAGTCATGATAGAAGGAAAGGGGCTTTAATTTTCCATTTGTACAAAGTTACTAGTGAATAACTAGTTATTTGTATGTCATTCTTTGAGTGATTAGAAAAAGTACGAGACTTATAAGTCTTTAAATTAAATATAAATGGTTTTATTAATAATTATTTATATTTTTGAAATTTAATTTTGTTGGAAAGCTGAAATGAGCCAGTTTAAATCGGGGTTTGCTGTAGGTACAGGTAGGTGTGGAACACATTTTATCGCTGAGGTTATGAATAAGGAGAAATATGTAGCTTCCAGTCATGAGCGCTCAGCACTTACCGATACTTTTCATAGATATTGTAAATGGAATGAGTTGCCAGTTGATGATGCTGGTTTTATACATCACAAGAAAACGGCAATTGAAAAAGATTTAGAAAAATACCAATTTTCGTTTGAGGCTAGCGCATTTTTATCTCTATCCTGTAAAGAACTTGTTGAAGGATTAAACTCGAAAGTTATATTAATTGTTAGAGAACCAGTAAATGTAATTGAATCATATCTGACAAAAGGTCGGAGAGTAGGACAGTTAGAGTGGTATGCCAATCCTTTTGTTCAAGAAGATAAAAATAAGGCCTTGGGTATACAAGCACATACAGAATTCCACCATTTTTTAGGTCGACTGGCTCCGAAAGGAGATGAGTTTGAAGAATGGAATGAATTATCTAGAGTAGGGAAGTTAGCTTGGAACTGGTCTAATATAAACCAGCGAGTATTAGAAACGTTTGATTTACTACCTAAAGAGAATACGATGATTGCTCGTATAGAAGATATAGACTTCGAGAAATATCTTTCTATTTGTGACTTTATGTCTGTTGAGTCTTCTATTACTAAAAAGCAGTTTGAAAAGATTAGAAAAAACAAACCTGCAAAACAAACATCTAAAATTAATTCAGCAGCTTGGAGTGAACAAGAAAAAGATGAGTGCAAGCAGTTTTTAGGTAAAACCCCTTCGGTCTTTGGATACTAATGAGTAAGGATTCAGCTTTCAAAAGGCTGTAATAAAATATGTGGAAAAGTGCTCTTTCATTTGCAGGATTAAATTTAGTAGCACAATTGGTCGTGTTGTTAAGTATTCCAATTGTTACTAGGCTCTTCACTACAGAGGTTTTTGGTTTTTTTTCAATATTAATATCTTTTGCAATGATATTAATTCCTGTTTCATCGATGCGCCTCAATGCGGCGATACCTATTACTCAGAATGATGAAGAAGCAAAGTATATTGCTGTAGCCGCTTTATATTCAGTGTTTTTTATTTCATTTTTAGGGATACTATTTTTTCATATATATATACATATCTCTGACATTAGTCATTATGATCTGGCTGATTATGGTTTCTTGGCATTATTAATTTTAATTGGAGGCTTTCGTTTAATAGTACATTTTTCAGAGCTCAGGGATGCAAACTACAAAAAATTGGGAGTAGCTAAATTTTTTGATGGACTGACAGTCAGTGGAAGCCGTATTGGATTGGGTGTCATGGGGTTAACATCCGTGTTAGGTCTATATCTGGCCAAAATTCTTGGTGAATTTGCAATTTTAATAACTTTACGCAGAAATAGCCTTAGGCTATTGAGAAGTACAAGAGATGTTTCGTTTAAGGAAATTGTCGTTGCAATAAAAAACAACTATAAATTTATTGTTTATTCCACACCTGGCGTTCTTTTGAACGCTTCAAGTAGAGAGCTAAGTACATTATTAATAGCGAATTTATACGGTGTGTCTTGGGCAGGACAATTTGCAATTGCTTCTCGCTTGTTAAGGTTACCAGGAATGAGTATAGGGAAAGCATTTTCAAATGTTGTATTAAAAGAATCATCTAAAGTTGATGCTGTCGACGCAGAAATTAAGACTGATATTAAATTTTTGTTAAACCGTTTGTTTCTTGGATTAGCTCCTGGCTACATTTCTATAGCACTATCTTCAAAGCTATTAATTGAAGGCTTTTTGGGAAAGGAATGGGCTGACACCTCGTTAGTTATTAACTATACCTTTTTTTATTTTTTAATTTTTACTTGTATTAGTCCGATACTTGAATTGGCAAATTCGAAAGGGAAGCAAAAAATATATATGATCATGAATGCAGGCCTATTTATTTCAATGGTTGGAATCAGTATTTTTAGTAATTATTATAATATACCCGTTAATATGTTTTTATTAGCAATGGCAGTGATTCAATCAACCATTTATTTATTTTCTGGCATGTATATTGCTGGGTTTATAGGTGTTACTGTTTTGGAGTATTTAAGACAATTTTTACCAGGGCTCATTGTATCTTTACTTGTATATCTGTTATTTCAACAAATACTGGAGCAGGGGTGGGGTGGGTATATTAATTTACTCGTGAGCTTTACTCTCAGTACATTATGTTTTGCATATACTGTTGTGACTATGAAAAGATTCGGGATGAAAAATAAGCAATGAAAACAATATACTACCTTTCTTCTTCTCGTCTTCCTATTGAAGAGGCTAATGCCATTCATGTCATAAATATGAGTCTTGCCTTTTCAGAGACTGGGTCTAAAGTAGAGCTATACATCGCAGGACTGGTAAAAGATATACCCCATTCTGCAGGTGCCATTAATTTCAAGTTAACAAAGCCGTTTAAAAACAGTCAGGTTAGATCCTTTGTGCGTATTTTTTATGTGTTGAAGGATTTTTTTATAAAAAGAAAAAAGGGAATTGTCTTTGGTAGAGATTTTCTTTCAATTAGTATATTGGCTTTGCTTGGAAGAGATGTTTATTTAGAAGTTCACGAGCCTCCATCCAGTAAACTTAGAAAATACCTTTTTGAAAAAGTAATAAAACGTAAGTCTCTAAGGGGTATTGTCGTAATAACTGAAAAGCTTAAACATTATTTTGTTGAAAATTATGGCATATCCCCTGATTTAATAATGACAGCACCAGATTGTGCCAACATAAAAGATAAACAACAAAATGGTATGAATTTAAAGCTTGGGGCTGATGGTGAGTTTATTGTGGGTTATGCTGGCTCTTTGTATCCAGGAAAAGGCGTGGATTTTATTTTAGAAATTGCAGAAAAAATGCCTGACACTCAATTTTTTATTGCGGGTGGTAGTTCACATGAAATTTCAGAAATGAAAAAAAATGCACCTAAAAATGTAGAATTTAAGGGGCGATTAGCGCATCAAGATGTAGATATGTTTTTGGAGGGCTGTAGCGTTTTATTAGCACCTTATAAGAAGCGTGTCGAATCTGCAAGTGGTAATGATATTGGTAGGTGGATGTCGCCGCTTAAAATTTTTGAATATATGGCATCGGGAAGACCAATGATTGCATCTGATATTGATGTGATTAGAGAGGTCTTAGAGAATGGAGTGGATAGTTTGTTAGCGGAACCGGAAAATGTGAGTGCTTGGGTGGAACAGATTACTTACTTAGAAAAAAATTTAGAAACAAGGAATAGGATAGCTATGAATGGTTACCAAAGTGTTAAAACTCAGTTCACATGGCATCATAGGGCTGCAGAATTAAAGAATTTTTTTCAGGATAAATCAGTATGAAATATATAATAAAAAAAATTCCTATAACATTTTTATTGCTTTTTTTTTGTATAAGAGTTTTAGCTGATAATGTTGGAGAAATTGGATTAGATGATGTTCAAAAATTAAAAAAAGTATATCCAGCTACCTTTTTTTCTCAAAGAAAACCTATAAAAAATAGACTTGTAGTTTCAGGGCAAAATATAACAACTGAAGAAGGGCGGGATATTAAGTTATATGGGGTAGGCATTCGAGTAACTAATCAGTTATTTGATAAATATTCCAAGGATACAGAAAGGCTTATTTCGATGCTAATGGGCATGGGAGTTAACTACGTTAGACTTATGGGAATAGACTTTAATGATCCTGGGGTTTTTAAAGAGTGGGCAAAAACAAAAAAACTCAATAGAGACAAGATGTCATCTCTATGTCGCCTGACTCAAGCATTTAGTGATAATGGAATCTATTACACTTTAAGTCTCAATCATTATAAAAACAAACTTAAATACCTTGGAGTGAAACCCATTTTGGAGAAAGGAGGATTTAGGTATGGGCAGTTTATTTACCCGATGGCAAGAGAAACAGTGAAATCATGGATGTCTGAGCTGATTACATATTCAGGAGGTGATTGCAGAAATAGCTTTATAGCAGATAAGGCATTTATGCATATGGATATAATAAATGAAGAATCTCTTTGGGGGGCGTTACGTAGAAAAGAAAGGTTAACAGATTTAGCAGAAAATGATTTGAAGAAGCAAATAAAATCAGTTTCTGGTATTGAAATAGAAGATATTTATGACCCGTCTTCTGATACGTCTATGAAAATCTATCAATATGAAAAAGACATAGGTAATAATATGGGGGCTGCTTTAAGACAAAGTGGTTTCAAGGGTATGCTGTCATATACTAATAAATGGTATGGTTATGGAACATTGGCATTGAATGCCAATATTGGTGATTTGATTGAAACACATGTATATTTTGATCATCCGAAAGGAATAAGTAAAAGTGGTAATAAGTCCAAGAAATATAGTTTAAGTAATGTAAGTTATTTATCTGATACTCCTTGGTCAGACAAAGCTAAAGGTTATGATAGCTCAAATGCATTACGAAAAATCGGAATACAGCAGGTAGATAATATGCCAATGTTGGTTACCGAATGGAACCATAGTTCTCTATCTGAATTTGCATATGAAGGTGTCGTAGTACTGCCTTTATTTTCAGCGCAGCACAGTGTCAGTGGTATTGCTGCGCATACACTATTTCCAAGGCAGGGGGGATATATAGGTACAGATCCGTTCGCATTATCGGCTCATCCAGCATTCATAGCACTTTCCCCTAGTCTGTCTTTCGCTTACCGAGAAGACTTGATAACTTCCTTACCTAGTTATACAAGTCGTTGTGGAACCCCAGAGGATATTCAATTTCATAAGAAAATTATAAAGGTTGGCTTGCGCAACCAGTTTTTAGATGGTAATCGTGATTTTAGAGAGCTTGAATATCAAAATAATAGGTTGGATATTCGTACTAACAGCTCAGATAAAAACTGTACAGCAACTCAAACTCCCTTTAAAAAAATAATTAACCAAATTAGTATTAAAGATAATGCTCTTATTGCTAACACCGAAAATTTTTATTTGTTAATGGGGGAGAGTCTTAATCATACTAAAGAGTTTCATGGTCTTGATATTGAAGTTAAAGGGCGTGGTGTTATAACGATGATTTCAACTGTAGACAAAGCAGACATGAAAGAAAAAATACTTATTAGTTTAGCTGGCGAGGCAATTCTTCCAAATGTCTGTGAGAATAAAAAATCATTTTTCACCTCATCTGTTGACATAAAACTGTGTAGACTTAAAGGGAATAAGCCGATTAAGATGAAGCTACCTACTGTAAAAGTAATAAATAACTCAGGGACATGTAGAGTTAACTTTCCAATAAGTTCAAAAAATATAAGCTTAGATAAAGGTAGTTTAATAAATATAAGTAGCCCTTGGGCAATATTTGAATGCTGAAATAAATAGGTTTTCCCTTGACTAAATACAACAAAAAAAGTGCGGTACCATGGTATTTTATAATGATGCTCGTTCTTATTTTTTACCCTTATACCTTTCAGTTTAGTGGGTTTGATGCGATAACTACAGGCTCTGCAGTTATCGTATTGATTACGTGCTTATTTATACTTAGTATTTTTATCAATGGACGACGGTATCGAAAACTATTTGTTTTTTGGTTCATACTTTTTTCATGTTCTACCGTGAGTACTCTAAGTATAGACTTTGGTAGCGAATACTTTGGTACATCGTTTAGAAGGTACGTGCAATTTGTGACAGCTATTTCGATAATGTGGGTCATTGCTAATTCAATATCTAGGTGGAGCCCTGATGTCATTCTTGAATCTTGTGAGAAATTGCTTTGGTGGATATTATTGTTACATGCTAGTCATGTCATTATCGCTTTAGTTGTATATATAAAGCCAGAGATAGGTTCGTTATTTAGTATTTTTATGACTAAGGAAAGAGTAATTTATGAGATACCTGTTATAGATCATGTTACCAGATTAGCTACTTTGATTATGATGCCTGAAGCTGCTGGGGAAATGGTAGTGTTAGTGGGGCCAACTGCTTTATATTTTTGGATGAAGAGAAGAGATTTGACAAGTATCCTTATTCTAGGCTTGATTACAATTTCAGTTTTACTGACTGTTACGAGATCTACAATTCTGTTATACATGCTTGCTCAGGGTACTTATCTATTTTTCTCTTGGCAAAAAATTAAAAGGAAGCAGAAAAATGCAATGCTTATGCTGCTTGCAGCAATGCCTGTTTTACTTATTTTAACAAGTAGTTTATGGTTGGAACCCCTTATTTTACGTATGGATTTAGCAAGTTCTAAATTTGATGAAAATACATCATTAATAGAAGCAATAAACCGTTCTAATGTATGGTATGCAGCTTTTGATGGTATGTTGTCAAATTTAAGTTTTTTTGGAAATGGAATGATATCTATTGTTAATGGAAGATCATTAAACTTCCATTCCCTATATTTAACTACCATACATCAGCTAGGTGCTATAGGGGGCGCGACTTTTTTGGGTTTGTTATTCTATATTTTAACTAAAGCATATTCATCAACAAAAATAATGAAAAAGTATCAAATGCCAGAATATGCTTTACAAAGAGCCTTGGTTATCGGTATAGCTCTTTTATATGTTAATCAAATTAAATATGAATTTATCCGACACTCTTCGTATCAACAATTGGTTATGATAATTCTGGCAATCTCTTATGTATTAAGTTGGTCTGCAAAAAAACGAATTTATTTGGCTCAGAACAAAAAAATGGAGAAAAACGTTGCAAATAGGTGATCAATTAAATCCAGTACAAATTATCTTTTGGCCATTATATTGGCTGAGAAGGAATTGTTATGTTCAAAAAATTTTTAATTTATACGGTAAAAGCTTCCAACATAAAAACCCTGTATTTATATTGGGGGTAAATAGATCGGGTACATCAATGTTTGTGCGCTTGGTTAGGGAAACATCTGCACTAATTGACTGGAGTGAGGCTAATGAACTTTGGGATCCTGTGAGCTATCCTTGGCCAAAGAATAAGGTTGAACGTAGTTTTTGGCCTCATGAGCCTCAAAAGTACATAAACCAAATGTTAGAGCAGAATGGTGAAGATTATATTACAAGTATTGCTGGAATTGTCTCAATGTATGTATCTTTTGTTGCAAGTAGATTTTGGAATGTAAGGTTTTTGAATAAATCCCCCATGAACTCTTTAAGGGTACGAGAGTTGAATTCTTTATTTCCAGAAGCGCAATACATAGCTATTGTTCGAGATCCAGTGGCAGTATTGAATTCTTGGTTAAAAAAGATAGAGCCCCCTCTTGAAAAACACCCAAAGTGTAAAATTGTCAGAAATGATGAAGGTAACATTGAATCTTATAATGTGTTAGGGCAGAACTTTAGCAGAAAAGAAATGATAGAAAAAATGAGTTCTTCATATGAGTATATTAATGTTAGGCAGAATAAAGATTTATCAAAATATGTAGACAAGAGGTTTATGATTATAAAATATGAATCTATAGCGGAAGATATTTATTCGAGCCTTAATGAAGTCGATGATTTTTTAGGTATAGCACGTTCAAAAAGGCGATGGAAAAACATACCAAAGAAAACAGTTATCAGAAATGACAAGGCTTATAAGAATTTTAGTAAAGATGAAATTGCGTTAATTCGATTCAATTGTAAAACTGTTATGGAAACTTTTTACAAATAAGTTTTTTATTTACTGGTGTGGAAAATATTTATGAGAAGGGATATGAATACAATTACAATAGTATATCCAACAGATCCATTAGGTGTGGTGCCAGGTGGAACGGATACTTGCATTAGAGATATTTTACGTTGTGCACCAAGTGATATCAATATGCGCTTAATAGGAGTGACATCTGACCCCGTCGCTCGGCCAGTTGGCAAATGGATTGATTGTGAAGTTGGCAATAAACCCTTTAAGTTTTATCCTTTAATGTCAGTGGCGAATCTTGAGCGTCAGATGCGTATACCATTATCAGCACAGTTTACATGGCATTTGCTGTTTAACTTGGGTGTTTTAAAGGATTCAGATGTTCTTCAATTCAACCGGATTGAGCCAGCATTAGCAACTTTAAATACGACAGTACCCAAGCTTTTAATCATTCATCAAAATATGAATGTGCTAAAAAATAAGAGTTCTGATATTCGATGGAAATATCTTCCTGGCCTTTATTTTTGGATGGAATCATTTATTATTCGCCGTTTGAAAGAAGTATTTATTGTTAGGGAAGATGCTGTAAGGGAGTATAAAGACCGCTTTCCAGATAAGAATAACAATATTCATTTTTTACCAACATGGATGAATCCTGACCTTTTTTATCACGAAACTGGGGAACAAAAAATACAAAGCAGAGAAAAACTGTTTTCAAAAACTAAGGTTCCTGTCGATGAAAATATTATGATTTTTGTTGGCCGGTTTGACCATCAAAAAGATCCTATTCTTTTGATTGATTCAATAGCAAAAGTATTTGAGAATCAGAAGGCGGGACATCTTATTTTAATTGGTGATGGTGTTTTAAGGGCTAATGTAGAAGCTAGAATTAAGCACCATGGTATTGGAAATCGTATTCATTTATTGGGTGCAATTTCTCAAGATGAAGTTGCTTCCTATCTAAGGGCAAGTGATTTGTTGTTACTTAGTTCTGCCTATGAGGGTATGCCTCGATGCGTTGTAGAGGCTTTAGGCTGTGGAATCCCAGTGGTTACTACTAATGCCGGTGAAGTTACTTTATTAGTGACAAATAATGTCAACGGATATATTGTGGAAGAAAGGACGGTGGAAAAATTTTCTTCGGCGGTTAGTAAAGCACTTTCCAAAATAGAAGACTTTAATGGTCAGCCCTGCCTAGATGCTGTTGACTCATACAGTGCAGATGTAGTTCTTAAAAAACTTTATGATACATACAGACACTATGCAAACTAAAACCTTCAATACCTATTCGGTAATTGACTTGAATATTGTAGAAACAACACTAGCTACAGCCATGGCTGAAGTTTCACGTATGGCTAAACAGGGAGTTGGTGGTTATGCTTGTTTTGTAAATGCTCATGTTTCTGTAATGGCAAAGCATGATAGGGCTTTAAAAAAGGCTGTTAATGAAGCTAGCTTTGCATTTCCCGATGGAATGCCAGTGTACCTTGTTGGTCGTTATTTATTAGGTAAAAATAACCATAAAATTTCTGGTCCAGATTTTATGCAACAAATGTTCGAGAATAAAGATTTAAGGAAACTTAATCATTATTTTTATGGTGGGACAAAAGAGGTGATTGAGTTATTAGTTAGTGAGTTAAAACAAAAGTATCCTGATTGTAATATTGTTGGTGCTGAATCTCCTCCTTTCAGAGCTTTGTCTGAAGATGAGGAGCTACAAGCATTAACTCGAATGATTAATGCAGAAGCTCAACTAATATGGGTTGGCTTAGGCGCCCCAAAGCAAGAGTTGTGGATGCAAAAAAACACAGGGAAACTTAAAAAATCGGTGTTACTCGGGGTGGGGGCTGCTTTCGATTTCCATTCAGGTTCCCTTGAGCGAGCTCCAGTAATAATGCAAAAAATAGGTCTGGAATGGTTGTACCGTTTTTTACAGGAACCTGGTCGACTTTGGAAAAGGTATTTGGTAACAAATAGTTTGTTTTTATTTTATATTTTTATTGACACAATTAAGCGTCTATTTATGAAAGGTTCAAGTGAATAAATTATGGTTTCGTCTCTACAGAAAAAGAAATTATTGGCTTTTGTCCATATAGAAAAAGCTGCTGGAACAACATTTATCCATATATTACGGCATAACTTTTTTTTACAATATATGGATGTTAGGCCTTTTTTTAAGCAGTCAATGGGATTTTTTACTAGTCGTGATTTAAATATTGTTCACAAAATGCTTCCTTCATTACGTTGCATTTCTGGTCATGCAGTAACCCCATTTTCAGGGCTAGAGAATTCATGTTTTGAAGTGGAATATATTACTATTATGCGTGACCCTGTAAAACGGTATCTTTCTCAATACCAGCATTGGGTTGAAAAAAAGAAACTTGATTATGATTTTGAAGAATTTCTTGAATTAGATGAACTTAAAAATTTTCAAACTAAAAAATATGTGGGGACTGATGATCTTGAAAAAGCAAAAGACATATTGAAGGAAAAATTCAAACTAGTTGGTTATGTTGAGGCGTATGATCAATTTTTGGTATTGTTGGATTCAGCTTTTTCAGATATCGAATTTGATGCAAGTTATCGTCGACAAAATCCTGCACACAATAAAATTTCTGTTAAGGAGTTGAAGGAAAAGTATATAGATAGGATTGAAGATAATAATAAAGTTGATATTGCCTTATATGAATTTGTTAAAAATGAGCTTTTTCCATCATATATTAAAGAATATGGGCAGTCTTTTAATGATGATGTAGAAAAGTTTAAAGCTAGTAATGAAGCATTTGAGCCACCTAGGTTAAGGCGCTGGTTAGATTATTTATTTCGCAAGGTATATGTTATTCCTGTTTCTGGTTTAATTAGATTGTTCAATGGTAAGCCATACCTGGGTTCTTACTAGAGTCTATTATTAATAGTGAGTACACTGAGTACTACAGGCAACATACAAAAAACCTACGCTACCTTATTTGAGAGAAATATAACTGATATTGTAGAGTTCAGTCTGATGATATTCTTACATATAACGGGTGAATGAGTTTTTAAGTTTTTCCTTAGTTTTTGGGTAAGCGCTCAATTCTCCACGTAATTCCCCGCCACCTCAAATAATGCCACACTATTTCCTGCGATTAATAGTAGGAA
>ENA-ORXI01000466-ORXI01000466.1-sediment-metagenome-genome-assembly--contig:-NODE-466-length-33425-cov-6.598597_pt1 | contig 33425 bp, 34 predicted proteins | sample MGYA00237861_ERZ511468 | MGnify/ENA primary metagenome ERZ511468 (study PRJEB26299, sample SAMN06266213) | sediment metagenome | isolation source: Hudson Canyon methane seep mesocosm | place: USA:Hudson... | reverse complement strand
TTACAGGTCTAACGCCTTTTGTCTTGCTAAAGCGTTTGGGTTGGCGTTAGAATAACCAGACCGAGACAATCACTTGTTATTTGTTTCCTGCGAGAGCCAGTAGCGGAAAAGAAATTCAGTTGTGAAAGAGCGGAAGCTGAGTGCTGTGAAACCAGTTTTATTTGAAAAAAGTAAGCTCGTTGCGATGAGTATAGTTCTGTGAAAGAGCTGGTATTACGCGGAAAAGCTGGACGTCGCTTTATCAAAATCCATAGCGAAAATGGAAAAAAAGCGAAAGAGCAGAAAGAGCCAGAGCTGAGTTCTGATGTTTGCAGCGTTGAGTGTGGAAAATGGAAGCTCGGACGACTGCCACGGAATTGAAAGCAGAGAAGAAGAGCAAAGAGACCAGAAGAAACGGAGCTTTACTTTTTTTGTTATAACGAGCAAAATCAACTTGCCTTATTCTTCTAATGCAAAGTTCATCTTGCTGAAAGTAGCCAGCTCTTTTTCGCAGTTCTGACGCTGAATACAGCAAGTTATTTTAATGGTTATCTTCTTTTTTTGAGAGCAATAAGCGGTAAAGAAATCAGTTGCTGAAAGAGCTGAAATTGATCGCTGTGAAGCCAGTTTGATTGGACTAAAAGTAAGCTGGACGCGGTGAACATAAACCTGTGAAAAAGCAGGAGCTGACGTGAAAATATAGGATGTCAATTTTTCAACGTCCGCAAAGGAAATTAGGAAAAAGCGAAAGAGCAGAAAAAGCCAGAGCTGAGTTTTGATATTTGCCAGGTTGCATGCTGAAAAAGTTAGCACGGATGTGAAAACATAGGTGTCGAAAAAGAGATTCGTGACGCAAATTGAAATTCAGGTTATCATCAGATTTCATCTTGCGGCACTAGATACTGTATTTAAGGTGGAAAAAGGGTGTTGTTTTTTCAAAGTGCGTTTGGTCAATCTAAAAAGAGTAAAAGCTGGATTTTGATGTTTGCAAAGTTCAACACGGAGAAAAAAATATGGGTGCTCTCCATGGAATTGAAAAAAAGTAAAAAAGACAGAAAACATTGTTTTTTTAGAAAAAAACGTGGTCTTTCCCTATTGTTTGAAATGAATTGATTTGTGAATAACTTATTGTGTATATGATCTGATGGCATACAAAGTTTACCTTGCTCTAATTGGGATACCAAAAACTTGGAGAGCGATAATCATTCCTAATAATTACACATTTTCTGATTTGCATATGTCAGTTCAGAGTGCGATGGGATGGTCAAATGCTCACTTGTACGAGTTCAAGTTGTACAACAAAGAAAACAATAACAATGTGACCATTTCAGAACCTGATGAATTCTTTAAGCCTAATAGTAGCTTTATGGATAGTCGCATGACAAGGCTATCAGAGGTGTTTTCTGAGTCAATATTATATACAAAATATATCTACGACTTTGGTGACTACTGGGAACATTGGTTAAAAATAACCGAAATTCCAGACATTGTAGAATATACCCAATTACCTGTCTGTTGTAGCGGTAATGGCATTTGTCCTCCGGAAAATATTGGGGGAGTTGATGAGTATCTGTTTCAAAGAACATGCTCAAAAAACACCAATAATAGCCATTTAGATCTAACTTGTTTTGATGAACAAAATATATCATTTTGGGGGGTTGAGAACAAAAATATATCATTACCTATCGGTGGACATAAACTATGGATTAGGAGATTAATACTTGGAAATATGTCTATTACAGATTTGGTAAATGACTTATGTTCAGTGATCCCTGTTCAAGACATTAGAGAGTTCTATGAAGCAATAATATCGAAACCACTAAAAGTTAAAAATAAAGCTACTATTATTTTATGTTATAAAAAAGGTATGAGTATTCCATTTATTTCAGAATACTTATTTATATCGGAGAGGACCATATATGACTTGATTGAACGCTATAAATGCAAAGGTGTACAACAAAGCATATTCAATAAGAAAAAAGGATTTAAACATGAAAGACAAGAATATATTGACAAGGTCTTTGCCATATTACACGCACCACCTTCATCGTATGGATTTAACAGAACATCATGGCGGAAAGAAGATATTAAGGAAGTTATGACTGGTGAAGGTATGCCAATTAACAAAGATGCAATTGCGAAAATAATAAAAAATGCAGGCTATTCATACCGCAAAGCCAAAATCACCCTTACAAGTAACGATCCAGATTATAAAGAAAAACTTGCAGGAATTACAAAGATTCTTTCAGGCTTAAAAGAAAATGAAAAGTTTTTTTCTATTGATGAATACGGTCCATTTGCCATAAAAATTCAAGGGGGAAAGTCACTTGTCCCTGCTGGAACATATAAATCAGTTCCACAATGGCAAAAAAATAAAGGTAGTCTAATTTTAACCGCTGCTCTAGAGTTATCGACTAATCAAATTACTCATTTTTATTCAGAAAAGAAAAACACGGAAGAAATGATTAAACTCCTTAATGTACTATTACAAAAGTATTCTGGAGAAAAAACTATTTATTTTTCATGGGACGCGGCATCTTGGCATGCATCTAAAGCTTTAAATAAAGCTGTGGATGAAATTAACTCCCCCGAGTATAGAAAAACGCATAAATGCCCTGAAATAGTATTAGCGCCATTACCTACATGCGCTCAATTCTTGAATGTTATCGAATCAGTATTTAGCGGAATGGCTAGAGCAATTATTCACAATAGCAATTACCAATCAGTTGATGAATGCATGAAGGCTATAGACAAATATTATGAGGAGAGAAACGATCGTTTTTTTAAAACCCCTAAAAGAGCAGGCAATAAGATATGGGGAAAAGAAAGAGTCAAAGCCTCATTTTCTGAAAGCAATAATTGTAAAGATCCCAAGTATCGATAAAGAAGTATAACTAGAATTGGCCAGTTAGGTAGATTGTATCCAAACCAAAGCCATAAATTAAAAGATAAATTAGCACCACACAAACCGTTTAATAACTAAATTCATCAGAATCATCTATGCCAAAATTATATACCTACTTCGGTATCATTATTATGTTTTATAGCAATGAGCATGAGCCTATTCATGTTCATGGAAAATTCCAAGGAAGTGAATCTAAAGCGGAGATCATAATAGATAATGGAGAAGTAAAAGAAATCCATATTAAGTCTGTTAGAGGCAAAACCCCTTTGCAAGCAAATAATTTACGTGATTTTAAAGCATTTGTTGATACCTATGCTGATGAAATAGTAAAAAAGTGGATTGATTATTTTGTACTTCATAAGCAAATTTCTTGTGAAAATATAAGTAGGAGAATCAAATGATTTCAGATGAACAAGTTATTTCTGTAGAAAAAGTAAATCAACTAAATGATTTTAAGCTCGAATTGGAATTTAATGATAAAACTCGTCAGGTGATTGATTTTTATCCGTTCTTATCACGTTCGCTTAATCCACTAATTAGAAAATATTTATCACCTGAGGAATTTTCAAAATTTGAAATAGATCAAGGTGATTTAGAATGGAATGATTATGACCTTTGCTTTCCAATTGCAGATCTATATGAAAATAGAATTGCGCATTAAAGTTCCCAGTGGAGAAAATAAAGCGTGCCGATTCCCATATTTTAATAACCTGTTGTTCAACCCGCCGAGCGGGTTAACTCGGCGTTATTTTCTTTTTTCGAGAGCAATAAGCAGAAAATAAATTTGTTGCTGAAAGAGCAGAAGCTGTGTGCTGCAACTCAAGGTTTGATATGGAAAATCAGGATATTCCTTTTTCAAAGCACATCGTGGAAACTAGGAAAAAGCGAAAGCGGTTTTTTGATGTTTACTAAGTTAGACGAGGATAAAGTAAGGGCGGAAGACTGCCTCGCTCTTAAAAAGATAGAACTAAGAGAAATTCAAGAAGGAATAATTTATGTTAGGACTCCAAGAGTTATTTGATGAACAAATAAAGGAGCTTTTCCGGCCAAATAAGCTAGGTGTACGTATCCTAGAAAATGAGCTTGAGAAAATAGGATTTTTTATAACAAAGAAGCAACGAACGGTGTTCGAATCTCAATTTTCCAATATTGAGAATGATACTTTAACCTTCGAATTTAGTGATGATCAACTAAACAAAGCCGGTTTTTCTTCTGAGGAAGAGTTAAAGCCAAAATTAGAAAAAATCATTAAGGGGCTTAGTTCTAAGGTTGACAAATTTGCAAACGGAATTGATGAAACTATGCAAAATTTAGTTGAAAGCATTACTGATGCAATGGCTCAATCGGTACTTTGCACACTTGAGCAACGAATGGACGATATGCAGGAAGATCAAGAAATCATATATAATGATTTTGCTGAGAATATTCAATTGGTATGGGGCGTGCCTCTAGGCTTACTGCAAGGTCTAATCGTGATATCAGACGAAGTTGCACAAGGATATATTACGAAGTATGGTGACACTCAAATTGATAATATTGTCCAAGAATTATTGATTAGAATTCACGCTAAAGCTAATCAAGTTGCAAAAGAAATTTTAACGTTACTAAAAAATGGTTTTTCTGATGGAGCCCAAGCTCGATGGCGAACACTTCACGAGTTAGCAGTTGTATGTGTTTTTATATCTGAACATGGTGAAGATGTCGCTACTCGTTATATAAATCACGAGGCAGTAGGCACTTATAAAGCGGCAATTCAATACAATGATTACTACATTCGGCTTGGAGCTACTGAAATATCATCGGAAGAAATAGATAGTATGCAAGAAGAATATTTAGACTTACTGGCAGAATATGGACAAACCTACAAAAATGACTACGGATGGGCAGCGAAAGCGTTAAATTTAAAAAAACCTACATTTAGAGATATTGAAGCTTCCGTGGAGCTAGATCACCACCGCCCTTATTATAAATTAGCTAGTGCTAATGTGCATGCTAACCCCTCTGGTGTATTTAATAGTCTTGGGCTTTTTCCTGAAGAAGATATCATACTTGCAGGCCCTAGCAATCTTGGTTTAATCCACCCCGCTCAGTCTGCAATTATTTCATTAAATATTATTACAACAACAATGCTTACATATGAAGCTAATATTGATTTTATTGTCATTAGTAAAGCAATGGCAGAATATGGGCATAAAGTAGAAAATGCCTTTATAACTGTTGAAACAAATATATCTAAGTCTTAGGTAAGCATAAAAACTAGAAAGGATGCATAGGGTTCGGGTCTTGACTCTTGCGTAGAGGAAAATGAAACAAGCGAAAGAACTGAAAGAGCCAGAGCTGATATCTGATGTTTGCCAAGTTAAGTACTGAAAAAGGAAGCGCAGGCAACTGCTACGGAATTTAATGAAAGAGAAGATGAGCAAATAGACACCAGAAGTAATGGGGGCTTTACTTTTTTGTTATAACGAACAAAATCAACTTTCCTCAATTCTTCTAATGCGTTGTTCATCTTGCTAAAAACAGTACATCGTCCTACGTTATCCTGACGCTGAATACAGCAAGTTACTTTATGTTACTAATCAATAATTCAAAGCGGAGTGTAAGTGGCAAATATTTCTCAAGCTCGTGGGGCTCTCCTTGAAGAGGCTATTCTATTCTTACTTGAAAAGGTTGGATATGAAACCATAAATCAACATACTTCTATTCTTGATGACAGTTTAAGAGCTGGTAGTTCAGGGCTAGATGTAAGGGGGCGGGGGGCGTGGCATCAAATAGATGCATTGGCTTCTTTTAGATCTTCTCCTGCATTTATGTACCCTTTGAGACTTATGGTTGAAGCAAAGTGTTACCAAGCTAGTCGTCCCGTAGGCATTGAAGTTGCAAGAAACTCTGTTGGGGTTCTTAAAGATATTTCTGAGAACTACTTCACTATGCATAGTAGAGGTGGTATTTCTTCTCAAGCTCCTAGATTCAATTATCATGCAGCAATATTTTCAACTTCAGGCTATACATCTGGTGCCACAGCATATGCCGTTGCTCACCAAATATTTTTAATCCAATACGAAAATGTGTCGGTTATTCAACCGTTAATAAACGCTATCATGTCATTCGATGATGCCTGTATCACCAATTCTGGTAAAAGGGCAATCTCTGAGGTACGAGAAATCTATAGAAGTGCCCTACACGATCGAGTTTATCCAATACCTACACCTAGATATGTAACAGAAGAAGGCCGTGTAATGATAGAGTCTTCAATTATTGAAGCTGTCAGGAGTATTAATGGGTCATACTTTGGAATGCTACAAGGTAGATGGCCTTTACACCTTTTAACTGCCACGGAATTACCTGAAAGTGCTTTTACTTCTGATACAGTAAGATGCAGAGTGACTGGATATGAAAGTGGGAATTGGAAATTCACACCCTCAAGCACATCAAGTGAGAGTAATAACTGGTTTGAATTACAATTTAGTTTACCAGAAGATATTGCCAAAATGGTAAGGGATAACTTTGGTGATAGAGAAGCCGTTGCAAACATCAAGCAGCAGCACTTTTCTTACATCGATTTATCGGGTGTTATTGGAGGTATAAGACGTAATATTCGCCTTGATCTCGATCGTGAGTGGATTTCTAGTTATCTCGAATCTCTAAATGAAATACGTAACTAACAAGCACTTTAAACGAAACAAAAACAGTTGGCCTTGTTTCGTCGCACGGGGTCTACTATAGAATTGTGGAGGATAAAAAAGCGAAAGAGAAAAAGAACAAAGAGAATAGAAGTAACGGAGCTTTACTTTTTTTGTTATAACGAACAAAATCAACTTGCCTAGTTCTTCTAATACAAAGTTTATCTTGCTGAAAATAGTTCCGGTTACCGCCAAGTTCAACGCGGACAACATAAACTGGATTACATGTAAATACTATATGGCCAATGTTTTTTCGTAGATCATTGAAAATCAAGCCATATTGTTCAGTGATGTTTTAGGTATTGTTTTTTATTATGATAGACTAAGCAATGTTTAATTATTTCCTAAATTGAGGTGCTTTTAAAGTGTCGAGTTATTTCAAAGATTTTGTATACGACCCTATTTTAAAACCAATAATTGAATCAACAACTAAAAACATTATTCTTATTATGTTTTTAGGCGGTGTTTTTTTTATAATAATTGGTGCGCTTTTTGGTGATGATATAGATGCTTTATCTTTAATTCCTCATGGTTCGGGGTTAGCAATACTAAAAATTGGTGGAGCGATACTTGGGGCGGGTGTTTTTGCAGTTATAATGAAGTCGGCTCAATTTACAAAAGTCTTTCAAAAACATGTGTTTGAGGTTTTTTACACTCCAGAAAATATAGCAGACGTAGAAGAGCTAAAAGTAAAATGGGGTAAGTTAACATCGGCAATGCTTAAAAATTCTTTGCCAATATCACATCAAGATGCAACACATGGAATTATGGATCAATTCTTTAATTCAGAGTTGCAATATCATTTTGAAGGCTTGAAATTAACTTTAGATTTTGAGCTTCAAGATGACAACAAAACCTTAGAAATAACAAGTACAAGTGAGACAAATGTAGTTGTCTCTCCAAACCATGAGAAACCAGTTTTTGAGCAAAAGATGTTAATTCAAGATGGTGAGTGCCATTTAACATCATTGACTATTGATGACGCCCCACAAGATATTGCAGCTCAATTTTCCTATGTAGATGATGATCCAAAGCTGGGAACTTTTTCACTTCCATTGAGTGAAATTGCTTCTAGAGTTAATGCTAACGGTGATAGGATAGTTAGATTAGAAAGGACCTATGTAATTTCACAAGATATTACAAAAGAACCTTATATGCTGGCAACTTTTGACAGGTATGTAAAAGGTTTCACTATAAAAGCAAAAACTAACAAAGGTAATCTATACTTTAAAAAAACTGGAGTAGGTAGTATTGAACCTATTGAGGAACGTGTAGATGGTTGTGGTTATAGCAGATGGGTATTAGCAGAAGAAAATAATTTGCTACTTCCAGGTCAAGGATATATACTTATATTTACCATCTAACTAGATTAAGGTAATCGAAATGATGTCTTCTACTGAAACAATATAGAACAAAAGTGACTAACTTGAATAGAGAGTATTATGCTCTCTGATAGCTAGAATAGAATATGTTTTTTGTATCTAGTTATTTAAAAAGCCCGTTAATTCGGGCTTTTTTGTGCCTGAAAGTTGAGAGTGGAAATCAAACCTGTGACAACTTTACAGTTCAAATAACTTGTCAATCAACTATATGGCGATAGAGCAACCAATAGTTATTTCATGGTTAAACCACCAATCCCATACCCTCACGCCAGGGTGACCTATTATCCTAAGTCCCAATGATCAAACTCCATCAACTCACGTAGAGAGAGTAGGGTCTAAGAGAGTAGGATCAGTTCTGAATGGCACTTACTTAAGGATAAATAGTGTTGTATTACAATAAGTTACCATACTTCTTGGGCGGATGAGTTCTACGCAATTTCCTTGCCTTCTCGTTCATGTACCTATTTTTTAGGGACTATTCGATAACAATGCCATCGGGAGCTAATGGGTAACTGATTGATTAAACTGATTTATCTGCTTAAGTAAGTGCCATTCAGAACTGACCCCTTTCTGACCTTGTATTTCAAGCTGGCTGACCCCATGGTTTGTTGAATTAAAACAATAAACATACAGAATACATCTGGTTAACAATCAGGAGTTCATAATGAAAAAGTTTAACACCATCAGGCAATGTTTGAATATATTGAAGTCCTTTTCAATTGAGAATGGATTCATTTAGCTAATGATTATGTATCGTCAGTTGATTATGAAAGACAACAAATAACAGCTTAAATAGTTGTCCAGAAAAGTGTTGACAAATCACTACCAATTATCGCCCACATTCGATGATCATTCATACCTGCCTGTTCAATCAATTCCAATCTAAAGCCTTTCGTTCTGACCAATAGGTCTCAGGATCTATCTTATAGGTGGCCAATTGAAGCAATTCTTGAGCTGTTAGCTGAAAATCATTCGCTTTCAAGTTCTCTCTCACTTGAAAAGATGTTGATGCGCCACTAAGCACTATGAATGGTTTACTGGTATCAATACAAAACCTCAATGCGACAGCATCGACACCTACTTTATACTTATATGCTAGTTGCTCTAATGTTTTATACATCTCATTATATTGAGCATACTTAACATTTCGAAAGACTCTCCCATTAGCCAAGGCTTCTTTGATGATGATCCGTTTGCCTAAACTATGCAATTGATTAACGATGTCCATTAAACTCTGATCGAGGATGTTATAGGTAATCTGAAAGGTATCAAACAAGGGAATACCATTGCCTGAGATTTCTAATGCAGATTTGATAACGTCCACTTGGTAGGCTCCTGTGGTCGTCAATCCAATCTTAATGTTATGTGTGGTTTTGAGCTGTGCTAAATGCTGAAGTACTTCTTGATCTTCTAAAACACCGGTATCAAAAGTAGCGGAATGGATTTGAAGCGTAGTAAGGTTAGGAAAAAGCTGTTTGGATTGCTTCCATTGTTTGATCAGTTGTTTTAAGCTATGGTCTTTGACTTCGTGTACTGTAGCCGTTGGCTCAAAGTCCGCTACATATTCGTAGCCCCATTTGGTCGCTATTTCGATGGCTGGATCTTGTTTATGCTTTGCCCAATCGATTAGCAATTGCTCTGCCAAGCCATAACCTGGTGCTGTATCATAGTAACGAATGCCTTGTGCGTAGGCGGCATCAAGTACTTGGATTCCTGCTTGAATGAATTTCGCTTTCTCAAATGGCTCAGTATTTTCTTGTTTGATGTTGATGTACTGTGGACGGCCAATGGCTGCTGTTCCGAATCCTATGTTCGTCATGTTTCTTTATAACAATTTTAAATGGTTGGAAGGACAAATTAGATGTTCTGATGTATTAATCGATCTATCAATGGATTATCATTTAATAATACACAAACTCATTATATGTGGATCTCTTGTATTTTGGACTACTTCTTCGATATAAAGGCAATATATTGTTAATCAGCGTCTAATCTTAATCAGTGATGAGCATCAAACCTGATCGATGAAAATTTATATGTCTTTGTTTTGAAAATAAACATATTTCTTTACTGGTAAAAAATGGACGCTGAAGGTGGAAGGTTTGCAACGCTGATTGACAGGCACAACCATTCCAACATTTAAAGTAAATATAAAAGTGCATAAGCTGCTTCAGGATTTTATTATAAGTGGTGGTTTTGATTTAAAGGACACCAACCGATAGCAGGGTCTATTCATTATTTGGAATGTCTTGCACATAACAGTCAAACATTTCTGGTCATGGTCTCTCTGCTCACCAAATGCCACAATAAGCCGTGGTGCGAGTGGAGCCACAGCCACTTGGCAATGAACTTAGCATTCCTTAGGGGCATCAAATTCAATCAGCGTCATACCAAAATAAGACAGATCAAGATCAAAATATCAAAACAAAAAGGGTAAAAAAGACAAAGGGTAAAAAGAATAAAAGGAAGAGATAAAGGGTTAAAAGAGCGGAAGGGAAGGGGGTTTTATAAAGGAAAGGAGCCTACCCGTTATAGAGAGAAAAAGGGTGGAGAAAAATCCTTGACATAAAACCTGCCGAGAATGGGATAAGGGTTTTTTATTGAATCAGACATCTGAATAAGTCAGACTATTTTCATCAAAATAGGAGTGATTAAATGATGAAAAAAACTGTGAATATAAAGAAATTACAACTCCCTTTAGCTTTTTTACTATTGTTCACCGTAACAGCCTGTACAAATGCTAAACGAACGACAGCAAATGCGATAGACAAGGCTGCTCAACAGCCAGAAAACATCCGTATTCAGACAGAAAATAAAATACCGGAAAATATCAAGGCAATAAAGCCGAGCCATACAGTGGGTGTTCAAACAGGACGTTATAGCAGTATTCGATCAAAACCAACCTCGCCCCAACGCGATTTACTACAAGTGATGATTACCCTGACTATTCCTGATGAAATCACCCGTGTCGGTGAAACATTAGGTTATGTCTTAAAGCGGAGTGGCTACCAGTTACAACAGCCAAAGCCAAACCAGCATGAACTCAATCGTTTATTTGTTAAACGGTTGCCTAATGTACATCGCCAACTCGGGCCGATGACTTTAGAAGATGCTTTGACGATATTGGTTGCCCCGGCATTTCTACTACAAGAAGACCCTGTACACCGGTTGATCAGCTATCAACTGAATGAAGATTATGCAGGAGTAACATTATGAGTGAAGCCGAGAGACAAACACCTGACACTGAAGCAAAGGAATTACAACCCATTCCCAATTTTATAAAGTACGGCGCAATGGCTCTGGTGGCCGTGATTATCATTGCTATTATCTTATTTATAGGTTCTTCAGGAGACGATACGAAGCAAAGATCACTTTCCGACATAGAAGATCCTTTTCAGGAAAAAAAACCTTTAGAGGTATCATTAACAGACAGTGATCCAAAGAAATTGCACCCGGTTGTCGGTCAGCGAGTTAGAGTCAGTAATGAGTTGCAATTACCCTTTGTGACTCAAAAAAAAGACAATGACTTTGAAAAACAATTCAAAAAACTCAATCAGCAATTGAGTCAACTAGTAATCGACAATGATCTTCGACAGCAAGGGCAAGATGCTTTAATACAAGACTTACAAAGTCAATTAACCGCACAGACCGCTAAGATAGAACAGTTGCTCAATAATGCCAAAGCTAGTCTTGCTAAAGCAACAAAAGTTAAAACAAAATCCAGAAAACACTCGGCTTCTTATCGTGTTCGCCCCCCCTTTGAGTTGGTGAGTGTTGATCAATGGGGGAATGATACCTATGCTGTGGTCAGGTATCAGCAACACTTACATGAACTTTCTATTGGTCAGTCACTGAAAGGTTGGGTTGTTTCAGATTTTGGAAGATATCACAGAGAGGTGATGTTTAAAAACAAGGCGGGTACGATCAGAAAATTACTGATTAAAACTTGATACAAGAAAGGATCATAAAGAAGGTGTAAGGATGAATTTATTAAGAATCAGGCGCAGTTCCAGGCGTTATTGCTTGCTATTATGTTGCCTAATTTCAATCGATGCTGTGCTCGCAACAGAACTAAAGATAGAAAAGACAAATATCCAGAAAATTCAACAGCAGTCTTTACGTGAAGATAACACCAGAAGACAACTATGGTCATTATCAGAAAAAGACTGGGCACGCTATAAAACGCTTATGCAGGGCATAAGAGGCAGTATCAGCCCTGCCAATATATCACCCATTGAAGTCCTCGGTACACACGCCCGTACTACTAGAGAGCGTCAAAAATATGCTGAAACCTGGGCACGGATGCGGCACGATGATATCGTGGGTATTATTGCTTTTCAGCAAGCCTACAATAAAGCATTTTCAACGCTTTATCCCGATGAACAAATAATTAATACCGCGTTACTTGAGACGACAGCGAATACGGCCTTTAAAGCAGGAGATCGGGTACTCATCTTTATTAAAATAGAAAAGTGTGCAAGTTGCGTGGATATTGTCAGCCATATCATGATGGATGAAGCCGTTAAAACATTACCCATTGATATTTATTTTATCGATACCCATCATCTAACGGATGACCAAAAAATCAGAAGCTGGGCACAAATCCATCAAATAAACAGGCAACGGTTGAAATCAGGCCAGATTACCTTGAATCATGACAAGGGCACTCTTTATGGGTTGACTAAAAGTATGATTAATCAGGTGCCACTGGTCTATAAAGTCAATTCAGAAGGGCTGACCCAAGTTAAATATTAGTAAAAGAAGGTTTGATATTGAGAGTAAAGAAGAAGGTTAAAAAAACGTAAGCTAATAATGACAAATAATTACGATAGAATGTAATGTATTACATTAAAAATAACTTATAAATGCAACGATAGTTAAAATGTTATCAAATGAGGTATGCCAGTGATTACTTCATTAAAACCCATTTCAACAGTGCCATTTAACTAAACTAATGAAGATAAATAAAGCTAAGCTTTACGTGCTTGATACCGGACAACTTACGCAGTTCAAACAACGCGAAAAACAAAAAATAGGCATGCCAGAGTGTATTCTGGAAGAATATCTTTTAACACCTGGATTTCATATGACCCACGAGCGAGAAATACCGCCCGGAAAACAATATATAGACTCAGAGGGTTTTGAATTTTCCTGGGGACATATTCTTGAGCGTCGAACGGACAAGTATATTGTTTGGGACTTTTGTTTTACAAATTTGTTGTCACGTTATTTAAGAGCTGGAAAAAGACTCAGTGACTTGCAACGTGCGGTTTACTATGTTCTGGAGCGTAAACTTTCCTGTACCACGCGCGATATTGTGCCCGTGTTATCCATGGAGGAGGGCTGGAAAATAATCCCTTGCTCCGCTGTCGGCGCTTTCACTTTAGTCATCCATTTCACACAGGAGCCGAGTGCGCGCGAATTCGTGGCTCATGATTTAATGCTTGAAGTGATTCCAAAAATGCTTGAAACCCTACAAGAAGATGTTAGTCAGGCTCGTCGATAATCTATTATGCTCTGCTTTGATAATTTTATTTGTCTTATCAAGTGATGCTATCAAAGCAGAGACTATTCCTGTCAATTATCAGCGTATTGCGCTGGAATATCAGATACCTTCCTCGGTACTTTATGGCGTGGCACTGGCAGAAAGTGGGAAAAAGCTCAAATCAGGGCGCTATAAACCCTGGCCCTGGACGTTGAACGTGGCGGGTATGCCAAGACGTTATCCAACACGAAAAGCAGCTTACCAAGGTTTGCAGCATTATCTGAGTCATGGCATAAAATCGATTGATATTGGTTTTATGCAAGTCAACTGGCGTTATCACAAGAAAAAGCTAGGAACACCTTGGCAGGCACTAGAACCTTTTCATAATATTAGAGCAGCAGCCGGTATACTTAAGGGTGAGTATAAAAAATCGGGAGTCTGGAAAACGGCTATTGGCCGGTATCATTCACCGGGTCAAAAAAAAGCCCAAAAACAACGTGCAAAGCGTTATGCTCAACGCGTTATTAAACACATCGATCGTCTGACAGGTAAGAAAACCTCCGGCCATTCCATATAGGGTTTTTAGTTAATTTCTGCTTTGCCATTGCATACAATAACTTTTGTCTGTCCTGTCTATTGTGGAGAACCCCGTGAATCATCAAAGCATACTCTCTTTTATTCTGTTACTGATCAGCCCTCTTATGAATGCCGAACCGGTTATTATTCATGACAGCGGTCTCACACAGCTAATGGGCACACAACCCAAAACACTTCGCTATCAGTTTGCACCACCAACTGAGTCTGAAAGCCAAGGTGAATTAAATCCCTTTCCTGTCAGTACACCTTCGATGACACCAGGGCGTGTCCATGCCAGGCGCATCAATCGCCCCTATCTCAATCAGCCCATCTTTATTGTGGGTGCAGACCCGTTGTCCATCACCTGGCTCATTGAGAACCGCGCACAATTAAAACAACATCATGCGACAGGTATTGCAGTCAATGTGAGTCATCAGCAAGCACTTGATCAACTGGTACAGGCTTCCGGTGGCTTATCGATCAGCCCTATGCCCGGTTTAAAAATATCTCGCCAATTATCACTCCAGCATTACCCAGCCTTGGTTTCTGCAACGCGGATAGAACAATGAACAAAGCCTATCCACTGGAAGCGTTATTAAGACCGCCTATCGAACTCTGGTCTTCTTTATGTGCCTTTGGAACAGCCATCATTGCTTTACTCGCACCGTGGTCACTCATGATGACACCCGTGGTTGGTTACGGCACGGCTGCCATCTTATTTATCTTTGGCATTAAGCGTGGACTGAAAGCCCTCCATATTCTACGGTATCAGCGCCATATGCGGACCATGCCAGAATATGTCCTGACTGCAACACAAATCCCCGTCAGTCAGTATCGATTGTTTCTCGGCAAAGGTTTTTTATGGCAACAGCAACATACCCAGCGCTTGAGGGACACGCTGAGTCCTAAAGTTAGGGGATATGTGGAACCTTCAACCGCTTATCAACTGGCCAGACGATTAGAAATTCGCTGGGAACATGTTGCCTACCTAAACAAAATAACGGCAAAAACAAAACAGAAAGCCTGGTGGAATCCGGTCACACCGCTACCCGCTGTCGGTGGCAAGCCACAGATTCATGCCGTTGAAATGAAGGAAAGGGATGTGAGTATGGATTTAGGTGAACGGGTTGGGCACACGCTCGTGCTTGGCACTACACGCGTAGGAAAAACAAGACTTGCAGAGATATTGATTACTCAGGATATTGCCCGAGGTGATACGGTGATCGTGTTTGATCCCAAAGGCGATGCAGATTTAATGAAACGCATGGTTGCAGAAGCAAAAAGAGTTGGACGTAGTGATGAATTGTATATTTTTCATCTAGGTTATCCTGAAATATCCTGTCGCTACAATGCGATAGGCAATTTCTCACGGATAACTGAAATAGCAACGCGTGTCACCAATGCCTTGCCCAATGAAGGTAATTCAGCTGCCTTTCGAGAGTTTGCCTGGCGATTCACCAATATGATTTCGGTGGCTTTGGTTAAAATGGGTAAACGGCCAGATTATCGACAAATCACCCGTTATATTACCAATATTGAACCCTTGCTCACTGAATATTACCGCCAATGGCTACCCGAAGTGGCCCCCGTTGGCTGGGAAAAAGAAGTGCAAAATATTGCGGGTGCAATTAATGAGCGTGAACTCTCCTTTGCATTAAAGGGCCGATCACATGAGGTGATCGCGTTGGTGCGTTATGCCAAAGAAAATGGCTTTTATGACGCGGTAGCCGATGGACTTCGATCCGCTTTTGAATATGACAAAAGCTACTTTGACAAGATCGTGGCCTCATTACTTCCCCTGATGGAAAAGCTGATTTCCGGTAAAGTGGCTGATCTTATTTCGCCTGATTATACCGATGTCAATGATACAAGACCCATTATCGACTGGCGGCAAATCATTAGACGTAAAGGCATTGTGTATGTTGGGTTAGATGCTTTATCTGATATGGCGGTTGCCTCAGCGGTGGGTAATTCCATGTTTGCCGACCTGGTCTCTGTTTCAGGGGAAATCTATAAGCATGGGACAGATTATGGGATGCCCGATGAAGAAAAAACAGAAGAGCTACCCACTATTTCACTCCATGCAGATGAGTTTAATGAACTGATTGGTGATGAGTTTATTCCCTTACTGAACAAATCGGGTGGCTCAGGTTTTCAAGTGACCGCTTATACACAAACCTGGTCAGATGTCGAAGCCAGGATCGGTAATAAAGCCAAGGCCGGACAGGTGGCAGGTAACTTTAATACCTTGATCATGCTTAGAGTCAAAGAGCTTGCGACAGCAGAAATGTTGACCAACCAGATAGACAGTTGTGAAGTAACCACGATCATGGAAGTGTCGGGCGTCAATGACTCGGCAGAACCTGGTTCAGCCGTCGATTTTACTTCAAAAAATGAAGATCGTATTTCAGTAGCCGAAGTGCCCTTAATCACACCCGCTACCATCATGGCCTTACCCAAAGGTCAGGCATTCGCCTTATTGGAAGGGGGTAACCTTTGGAAAATCAGGATGCCACTTCCCTCCAAGCTTGATGATGCACTCATTCCAAAAGACCTGCAGGCCATTTCAAAAGAAATGAACCAGCGTTATTTAACCAATGACCACTGGTGGGCAAGCTAATGGCAGACTCGGGACAAAGAAGAAGTTCAGCTCAGCAGACAACAGAGCAGGGCATTATTTCAACTACACTGGTGCGACTCACACAGATATTTATTTTTTTGATACTCACCTTGTTGTTTTCCATTTTCATCGAATGGTTGGGCATGGCCACTCAATACTGGGAAGAGCCCAACACACAACACAGCGAAATGATGCTGGCTCAGGAACTTAATTATCTGAATGAAGACTTTAAACGGAGTGTCATTGTAGAAAGACCGGCACAATTTGCAAAAAACTTTGCCGATGAATTTTATCAAGTGACTTTTGTTGCAACAGGCCTAAAACGTGTTGTGATCTGGTTAGCGACCCCTTCAACACAAGTGAAAACAGGTTCTTTTAGAAAAACACTGCATGATGCCTATATGACCGCCGAAAGCTATATTCTTGCGGCAGTGGTTGTTATTCAAATATTTGCCGTGCGGCTTGCTGTCCTGATCATGGCTTTTCCAGCCTTTATATTACTGTCTTTGCTAGGTTTGGTTGATGGGCTGGTACAACGTGATATTCGTCGATGGAGTGGCGGCAGAGAAAGTTCGTTTGTTTATCATTGGGCTAAAAAGATAGTGTACCCCAGTCTGGTTTTGCCCTGGATTATCTATTTGGCTATGCCGGTCAGTATCCATCCCAATTTAATTGTGTTGCCCTTCGCTGTGTTGTTTGCTGTTTCTGTCACGGTCATGGCTTCTACGTTTAAAAAGTACCTGTAAAGGCTATGTCAGTTTGTTTCTATTTAGAAACAAACTAGCCCGTTAGCACGGTGGCATATTACACGCTAATTTTAACACCCATTTAAAAACAATGACTTAAAAACCTACTGAAAACAGAATAAGGGTTTTTAGTAGGTTTTATCATGAATTTCTTAATAATAAACCTCAGTGTTTTCGACTGGAGTTCTACGATGAAATATAAATTAATGGGCCTGTTTTTGCTGATGTCTGTTTCGACATTTGCGTCTGCAGATGCCGACGCTGAAAGAATGGCATTAGCAAAAATCACTCATGAGCTGGATGCGCTTCAGCCCTTATTGTTGGAAGCCAGGTCACAGGCAAATAGTGATGCCCGAGTGTCCTTTCAATATGACTGGTTAAGTCTGGATATTTCAAGAATCAAGTTGGGCATTCAGGAGCATTTGAGTGCGCCAAGAACACAACCTCGCAGTTTTCCGCCTCTCAAAGGCGATTACCGACATTAAGGAGCGTTTTAATAATGGCAATGTCAGCCGCACAGGTAAAAGCATTCAAAGCATCAGCAGGTTTTACTCCGGCAAATATATTAACTGTTGTGGCGATGACGCTTGCCGTTATTTATTTACTATGGATGGCCTGGATGGCTTATTCACAATTCAAGGCCTGGCAAAACGGGCAAGGATCATTCTATGACTTAATCTTTACGATTGTCAGGGCAGCGATTGTTGCCTTGTTAATTGGATACACCCTCATTTAATAAATCAAAGGTACAGAGATATGTTTAAGAAAATAAAACTAGGATGGCTCAGTAAAAGAGCTGCGCTGTCCGCATTGTTATTAACGTTTAGCGTTAATGTGCTGGCAGCACTCCCCACCCCTGTTGCACCAAGTCTAGGTAAACCCAAAGGCGATTGGCTGACATTGATCAAAGGTTATATCAAAGATGGCGGGTTGGTGCTGGGGCTTGCCGTGGCTGTGGTGTCATTTTTATGGATCGCCTGGATTACCATTGCTAAATTCAACGAAGCAAGAGCTGGTAAAGCCGAGTGGGGTGAAGTGGGTTTAACGGCTGTCATGGCCGCTGGTGTGATGATCTTTATCAGTTTTCTGCTTACAGAAGCCTCAAACGTTATATAAAAATGGAAAGTTCAACTGAAACTCTGGCCGATAGATTAAATCAGGAGCCTGTCATTTTTAGAGGAAGTACCAATTCAGAATTGGGTGTGATCTTGTTATGTGCCGTGCTTTTTTGGGTGCCAGTTGGACTTATTCTTGGCGCATTAATGGGGGCGGTGGTGATGGGGTTAGGGCTTTCAACGTTAGGTGTTTTATTGACCATCTTTTTTGGATCGACTTTTTTTCAACGTATTAAACGTGGCCGTCCTGATAATTACTATCAGCATTTAGTCGCGATAAAGTTCAGTCGCCTGGGTCTGCGCAAGTCCCCCCTTGTTTTGAGGGGCGGTGACTGGGATCTGGGGCGCTCTGATCATCACAATAAAACTAATCATAGATAACCCTTATGCGATATATCGATCTGAATAGCAGTCTTGAATCACACATTACCACGCTCAGGATATCCATTGCGGTATTGGTTCTGATAAATTTTTCGTTGTGGTTTGGCTGGAATGGAGCCAAAAATGATCTGCGCATCCATATTCCACCTGATATTCGTTCCGGTGCCATTTTACAGGCTGATGAAATAAGTTCACCCAATGTCTATACCTTTGCTGGCTATATCTTTCAGCAACTCAATCACTGGGCAAGCAACGGTGAAGAGGATTATGGGCTGCAAATATTCAACACAGCGCCTTACCTGACCCCTGAATTTAGAGAATATTTGATTAATGATCTGGATATACGAGGTAAAAAAGGTGAGTTAAGTGGTCGGACACGGGTGATGCAACCTGTGGCAGGTCAGGGTTATGAGGAAAGACGAGTTGATCAACTGGATGCTGATACCTGGATTGTCTGGATTGATTACAACATTAGTGAATCGGTGCGTGGAATGGAGATTAAAAATGTGCCCGTCCGCTACCCCATTCGCATTGTGCGCTATAACGTCGATCCTGAAACTAATCCCTGGGGATTAGCCCTGGATGGATTTGGAGGAAGTGGACCGAAACGTTTAACCAAGGCAGATCTTGATGCCAGCTCACAAGATTTAGCCGTGACACCTTAGGGAGATTGAAATGACATTAAACAAGAATAAAGCCATCCTTATCGGGGTAATCTGTTGTCTGAGTATGACATCAGTACACGCCGTTGAGCGTCTTTTCTGGGACAAAGTCCCTCTAGGTATTACCTTATCTGTTGGTAAAGAGCGGTTAGTGACATTTCCTGCCAACGTGCGTGTCGGTATACCGGCTTCACTCGCGTCAAAATTACGCACACAAAGCAATCAGGGGACCGTGTACTGGAAAGCCAGTGAACCGTTTGAAGCGCAGCGCATTGAAATACATGAAACGCGCAGCAATCGTATTTATCTGGTTGATTTAAAGGCCAGTAAAAAAGTCTTTTCAAGTGCCCCGATTACCGTGCTGATTAAAGATGAGCAGGAAGAGGGGGGATCAAATGCTAACAGGGCCCTTAATGCCAATGCAGGGACAGTCAAAAACAAGGTAAAAAAACCAGGGTATGCTGGTTTAACACGCTTTGCCGCACAACAGCTTTATGCGCCCGCGCGATTGTTAAAATCCAGTGCATCGATTCATCGTATAGCGATTGCAAAACAAACCAGCCATTATCTGATGCGTGGCGAACAAATAGCAGCCACCCCCGTGGTTAGCTGGCAAAGCGGTTCTCTTTATGTGACGGCAGTGGAATTAAGAAATACCACGAATGATTTTATTACCTTGGACCCTCGCCAAATACGCGGTAGATGGCGAACAGCCACTTTTCACCATATTCGTTTACATCCGGCGGGGACTGAATTAGATACAACCGCTGTTTATCTGGTTTCAGATAGACCTTATCAGGAGGTGATCTAGTATGGGACAAAATAAAATATTACCTTTGGTGGGGGGGCTGGTGCTGATCATGTTAATGGTGGTGGGTTTCAAATCCTGCAACAGTGACAATCTTGATAATGCACAACTCAGTGCAGTACCTGTACCTGGCACACCGGATGCGGATTCACCCGCAGATACCATTCGTACCTTAACAGCAGAAGTGGCGGCCATTAAAAGTGAAAGTAATAAATTAAACCAGCAAAATGAAGCGCTGCTTCGTCAGCGAGATGAGATTGAAAGACGGGTCAAATCACAGTTAAAAGAGGAGTTGATGCAAGATTATACGGACAATGATGAATCGGTGGTCAGTGGATTGGCTCAGCAGGTTGATTATTTTAAAGCACAACTGGAAGAATTGAGTCAGGCACAAGGCCAAAATCAACAAGGACTGGGCGATATACCTGTCGGGTTTGGTTTGAGCGGTCAGGATGGAATGTCATCAGCTCCGCAAATCATCTGGGTTGAGCCTTTAGGTGGTCAACAGACGGGGTCAGACACTGAAACTTATCTTAATCCGGGACAAGAGGGCGGGTTACTTGGAACAGGGCGTGAACTATCCACTAAAACCGAAGCCTATCTGGAAAATTCAGAAGGGGTGGCCAAAAAAGATACCCCGGCTTATACCGTTCCCAGAAATTCAACATTGCTGGGATCAACCGGCATGACCGCCATGATCGGGCGAATCCCCAGAGAAGGGACGGTGGAAGATCCCTTTCCTTTTAAAGTGATCGTCGGCAAAGAAAACCTGGCAACCAATGGTCTGCAAATTCCTGGACTTGATGGCATGATTTTTAGTGGCACGGCAACAGGAGACTGGACACTTTCCTGTGTCAGAGGACAGTTGCATTCGGTGACCTATGTGTTTGCGGATGGCACCATCAGAACCTTATCTTCAGATGATCAGCAACAAGCATCACTCCAGGGACAAAGTAGTGAGCGACCCTTGGGCTGGATTTCCGATAGACGCGGCATTCCGTGTGTTACAGGTGTCCGCATTAGTAATTCAGCCACTTACTTATCCGGACGCATTCTGGCTTCGGCTGCAGAGGCGGCGGCAGGTGCCTTTAGTCAGGGTGAAGTGACCCATTCAACCTCGGCACTGGGAGGGGTCACCACCTCTGTTCTCACAGGGGATGCAGTGAAGTATGCGGGTGGTCAAGCTTTATCAGGGGGTGCATCGGAAGTCAGTGCCTATTTGCGCGAACGTGCCGCCCAGTCTTTTGACGTTATCTATGTCGATACAGGTGTTGAGCTTGCTATCCATATTGATATGGAATTACCGATTGATTATGAACACAAGGGGAGAAAAACCAGTTATGTCTACAACGAAAACACTGAATATAGCGATCTTGATTAGTACTGTTTTGGCCTTAACGGGTTGTGCAACAGGGAGTAAAGATAGCATCCTCCCCCAGGATGGACCCACCATGAAAGAGGTTTATGAGGGGCATTTTACAGGCCAAAACCTGCATCAGGATCATGCTGAAAATACCGAGAAGGAGGAGGTAGAGGATGATCTATCTGAAACAGAAATCAATAAAATGGAATCAGGCCAGACGTTGAGTAAAAAACAGCGTCTTCAGCGCAATCAACAGGATGATCAAACGGGGCCCGTTGATCTTTCGACTTATACACGCCAGGCAAGTAATGAAATCAGGCAAATATTTCCAAGGTTAAGAAATAAGACGTTGTTGATGTATGTGTTTCCACATTTAAGCAAGGGCGAAAGATATCCTATCCTTGGTTATTCCACTGCATTCACACTGTATCAGCAAACTGAGTATGCATTACCGGGTGAAACAGAGGAGGGATACTAATGAATTTATTATCAACAAAAGCTAAAGATAAGACTGACCCGCGTCAACAAAAAAGACGCACTACCGATCAAGCACCGACCACCTCACGCATTAGACAGGTCTATGAACGGCCTTCCTCTTTTACTAATTTATTGCCATGGCTTGAGTTCAATGGTGAAACAAAAAGTTTTCTGCTGGATGATGGTTATAGTGTGGGAGCCTTGTTTCTTATTACAACGATGGGATCTGAAGCCAGAACCGAAGATTATCTGAAGGACTTGAGGGATAAATTACAAACGGTGTTGACATCACTCCCCGAAGAGCTGGAAAGCCCCTGGGTTTTTCAGATTTACTTGCAGGATGATTCTGATTTATCTAAAACAGTAGAACAGGTCAGCGACTACGTTCATCCAAGAGCCAAAGGGACTCAATTAACGGAGGCTTATTTGAGTGAGCTAAAGGACCATCTGCGTACTATTTCTAAACCGGGTGGGTTATTCGAAGATGAATTAGTCACAGGGAGTCGATGGCGAGGACAAAAAAGAACGGTTAGAGCGACACTTTATCGACGCAGAAAACCGACTAAAGCGGTATATGATTATCAAAACATTTCACCTGAAGATGAATTGAATGACGCGGTTTCAAAATTAACCACCTCATTGATGTCTGTGGGGATCAAAACACAACGTTGTGGAGGTCAGGAACTCTATGAATGGATGTTTCGCTGGTTTAACCCTAATCCGGCAACCACCGAGGGTGATACCGACGCGTTGCTAAAAATAGCCCCTTATCCAGGGGATGAAGAAATGCCCTTTGGCTATGCTTTTGCAGAATCTCTTATGCTAGGAATGCCACACTCTGATGAGGAAAGAGGCATCTGGTGGTTTGATCAACAGCCCCACAAAACGGTCACGATCCAATCACTGCGAAAAATTCCCGATATTGGTCTCTTTGGTGCAGAGCGCAAAGTGGGCGAACATATCTTTGCCATGTTTGACAGAATGCCAGAAGAGACCATTCTAGCCATGACGATTACGGTACAGGCGCAAGATGAAATGCGAAATCATTTAGGCCTGGTGCAACGAGGGTCTGTAGGCGATTATCCTGAAGCACGTCTGGCGGCCAGTGATGCTGAAAAAGCCGTGATGGAAATCGCTCAAGGCAATAAGTTGTTTCCTGTGCAAATTGCCTTTTTTGTGAAAGGCGAAGATGAGCCTGACCTGCATCGTAAAATCAATGAATTGAGTTCATTGCTGCTTTCTAACAGTATTCAACCGATCATGGAAAAAGATGATCTGATTGCACTGGATAGTTATATTCGTAATTTACCCATGGGCTATAGCCCCTCACATGATAAACGGGATTCCAGACGTTCACGTTTAATTTTTACCAAACACATCGCCAATCTAGCGCCTGTCTACGGACGATCAACAGGGACAGGAAATCCTGGTTTATTATTCTTTAATCGGGGGGCAGAGCCTTTGGTTTTTGATCCCCTTAACTTCCATGATCGTAAAAAGAATGCACATGCCCTCATTATTGGCCCGACTGGAGCCGGTAAGTCAGCCACACTGGTTTATTTAATCTTACAGATGCTGGCTATCTATCGGCCTCGTATTTTTATTATTGAAGCAGGGAATTCCTTTGGGCTGCTGGGGCAATATTTGCAGTCTCAAGATGTGAGTGTTAATCAAGTAACCATGGCACCCAATTCAGATGTGAGTCTGCCACCCTTCAGTGAAGCCTTGAAATTGCTCGATGAATTTAACAAGAAAGGTGAAAGCATCACAATCATCGATGACGATGATTTAAGTGCATCCATTATTGATGAAGAAATCGATCTTGAAGACGAAGCTCGTGATTTGCTGGGTGAGATGGAAATTGCAGCACGTATTATGATCACGGGAGGTGATCAGCGTGAAGATGACCGAATGACCCGTGCCGATAGACTCATGATACGCAATGCCATTTTGCTGGCGGCTAGAACGGTCTACGATGAAGGTCGAGACCAGGTACTGACCGAAGACGTTGCCAATGCCTTAAGAAATTTGCCTGACTTGATGGAAAAACGTAAAGAAAGAGCCACTGAAATGGCCGATGGCATGAGTCTTTTTTGTAATGGTCTTGCAGGTCACTTTTTTAACAGACCGGGTGTACGCTGGCCTGATGTGGATGTCACGATTACGGATATGGGTATTCTAGCCCGTGAAGGTTATGAAGATCAGTTGACCGTTGCCTATATTGGCTTGATGAATCACATTCACGATCTGGTTGAACGCCATCAAAATGATGACCGACCCACGATTGTGATCACGGATGAAGGCCATATTATCACCACCAACCCTTTACTTGCGCCCTATGTCATTAAAATTGTGAAAATGTGGCGGAAGTTGGGGGCCTGGTTCTGGATTGCTACGCAAAATCTGGAAGATTTCCCGGATGCCAGTAAGAAAATGCTCAATATGCTGGAATGGTGGATGTGTCTGGTGATGCCGAAAGAGGAAGTGGAGCAAATAGCTCGGTTCAAGGATCTCACCGATGAAGAAAAAAACATGCTACTGGCCGCACGTAAATCACCCAAGCAATATACGGAAGGCGTGATGCTGACCGATGGGTTAAAAATGTTGTTTCGCAATGTGCCACCACCGCTGGCATTAGCACTGGCCATGACAGAAAAAGATGAAAAAGCACAGCGTCATGCCTTAATGAGAAAACATGGCTGTTCGGAACTTGAGGCGGTTGCCTATGTTGCAGAAGAAATCAGTAAAAACAGAGGAGGTGGGTGATGTCATTATTATCAACATCAACGTGTTATCGGGCGCTCATTTTAATCAGCAGTCTTACATTGAGCACACTGTCACTGGCCACGGAATATCCTACGATTGAGGTGATTACCCGTGATGCTTACCCCATAAAGGGGGTGCAAACACTTCAAAGGCGAGGGTTTTCAGTCAAGGTCTATAATCTGGATGACAGTCAACGGCTGATTTCTAAAATCGGCATGAATTTACCGAATCATCAAAATGCAGCTAAATCAGCACTGCAGCAGCGTTTTAATAAAATAGGGCTTAGCGCCGTCAGTCAACAATTCATGACAGCCTTTCAGGCAACCTCAGTGAGTACACAGTATGGCTTAACCCGTTATCCTGCCGTCGTTTTCGATCATGGACAATCCGTGATCTATGGTGTCACGGACCTGCATCAGGCGGTTAATTTGTATCAGCAATGGCAGAAAAAGCAATGAGACATCATCGCCCCCTGGTTAATCAAACCCTAAAAGCACTCTGTTTAGCTGTTTGCTTATTTGCGACACAGGCGACAGCCTATGAATGCACTCAATTTCGCGTGGTGGGTGTCTGTATCTGGATTGTCTGCACCATGTATGGCTGTGATATCACGGTGACCGTCAAATATGGTCACTTTAACCCGGATGTCATCGTCAGTGTCACCAATGAACAAGGCGTAGGCAGAGTTGAGGACCAGACTCGACAAGATACCGGCAATCGTAATCATAATAATCTGATCTATCAGGATAGCAAAGCGTATGGCCATCCACTGACAGGACAAATTTATTGCCCTTCCAATACCTCGGCAGGCTCTCAATATTATCAGTCATCCGTTGATAAAACGGCTTGGCGGTATGGGGGGCTGGATGCACTAACAACCGAAGCACTGGTGCCTGGAAAAATGGAAGTGGGTGTCTGGCCAAATAATACCTGGGGCGCACTTTATCCTCGAACAGGCTGGACAACGCAGCATTCAGAGCCAAAGTCTGCCGCTGTTGTGGCACATCGAGTCGGGGATTTTATCACCAGAAACAGTGAACCTCATGTTTATAGCAGTATTTTGGGGAGGCCTGTTTTTGTTGCCGATAACAAACTAACCTGGTCTCCGGCTTCTCTTATTCTTAATAGTAACGAGGAAGGCTGGTGGCAGCCCAGTACACCAAAAATAGAAGGGTGTCTGTTATTTGGCGTGGATGATTCGACGGATAAAACAGGCTGGGGTGGGGGGCGTGTCTCAAAAAATGGCGAATACCGCCATGCTTTATGGCGTCCTTACACCTGTTGTGAAATTGATAAGGGGGCTTTAATTGTCATTGATTTTACGCCATTTCCTATGCCCATCATAAAAAATAACTAATCAATTAAAAAGATGAAAAACATATTTTTTATAGCTTTGCTGCTCTTCAGTATGAATGGATATTCTGCTGTCCCCTCTAATGCCAATAATAGTGCGTTTTATTATCAAATTGGAGGTGCGAGATCCATTTCCTTACCTGCTAACTCAAGTGTTAAAACCAAGGCTTTAAATGCTTCCTATGAATACGGTCTTGGATACAGTTGTGGAAACTTTAATCCCCTGACCGGTGTTGCAGATGCCATTAATGGACTTAAAAACACCAAGGACAAGTTAATCACGGGAGCGGTTGGTGCAGTTACCTCAGCGATTGGTTCTTTACCTGCGTTGATTATGCAACGGATTGATCCTGGTTTATATGATTTATTTCAGAATGCATTGATTAGAGCAGAGGCTACGATTGCTCTGGCCACCAAAAGCTGTGAAGACTATGAGGAACAAATCCAGCAAGGTAAAAATCCCTACAAAGGCTGGACAGATGTTTCAAAAGCCATTGATTGGAAAGTTCAAATGGGGAGCAAGGGGTTTGGTAGTTCCAAAGTGGGCGTACATACAGCGAAGAAGACGGTACAGACCAATAATGGTAAAAACGGGATGCCCTGGGTTGGTGGAAAAAAAGCAGGAGGGGTAGGGCAACCTCCGATCAAGGCGACGGCTGATACGATTAAGGCTGGATATAACCTGACCTTAAATAGAAAAGCTGAAGAAACCAAAAAACCAGTTTACAAAAAAGGCACCGAACCTCGCTTGGTAGAGGTCTTTAATAGCCCGGCTGAAGCGTCTCAATTTGCAGTGGATGTGGTCGGCGACGTGGATATTCGTACCTATGCTAATAGCAAGCAAACAACGACACCCGGGCATGGCTTACTGGTCAAAGTAGAAGAAGAAAATAAAGCCATTGAGAAAAATTTATCGGATCTTGTTTCCAAAAAAACCAAACCGACGATCAGTCATTTAAACGAGGTATCGAGTAATCAGGTACTGATTAATCATGATCTTATTCAGGCAATACAACGTATGAAACCGACTCAGCGTCAGTTGACTATTAGTAAGCTTGCATCAGAAGCTGCCATGTCCAAGGTTATAGAAAAAGCGTTACTGACTCGACGCCTGTTAATCACAGGAAAACGGGAACCCAATATTTCTCAAACACCGGCAGGCACACATATTACCGACTCTATCGCCCAGCTTGATCGAGATATTGAAACCGTCATGTTTGAAAAACGTATTAATACCGAACTGGCTTCTAAAACACCGGCCATGGTCTTGAAACTACAGGAACAACATGAAAACCGAAGTCTTTCTCATTCAGATGCGTCAGGGGAAGAAGATAAAGTCATTGAAGATGGAGCGATTGAGAAATGATAAAAACACTTTCAACCGTTATGCACAAATTGACAATGGATGACACCGAAGACAGTACACGGGGTCAAAAAATATTTAAGCTTTTTTTGCGCCTCGCAGTGGGTTTGGCTTCGGTTGTTTTGCTGATATTGTTGGTCGGTGTTTTCTACAGCAATATCGAGGCTGTTGATCAGTTTGTTATACGACTCAATCCCTGGCTAGGGTTTTGGCGACTGCTCTTGTTTCTGGTTGTTTTTGGTCGTTGGTCACATTGGACGGCATACTTTGCTCGATGGGCAAATATGACAGCAGAACAGCAAGAAAGCATGTTAGACAGTCGGTGGCGTTTGGCTTTCTGGTTACTGGTGATGGAAGCGCTGTTCTCGCAAAATGTATTAAATGTCTTTATCAATCAACTCTTATCTACAGGCGTTTTATCATGAGTGTATCAAGCAATCTTGAACTGTATCTGACCTTGTTTGGCTGGCATATGTATAGTGTGTTCTGGGATATTATCGTTGACACCGGTGTTGCCTACATGCCTTTTATTGGTATGTTTCTGCGAAATATCGTTGAACCGATTAAAAGTCAGGATGCCAAAGATGCCTCGGTGACCTCGCTGAAACGCATTGAACTGGATATTATTATCATGTTTACGGTGATCATGCTGGCTGTTCAACCCTATCTCACCATTAGTTATGGCGGCCTGAATTACACCAAATCCTGTTCCAAGTCCGCTGCAGTGTCAGCCGGTAAAACCAACACGACTTACGACACCACGTTTACTAAAGCATCGCTAGGCGGTGGAACGGTACAGGCACCGATCTGGTGGTATGCTGTGCTGGCTCTCACAGGGGGCTTTAATGATGCGGCTATTTTGGGTATTCCCTGCAGTGAAGATATTCGCTTACTGGAAACCAAATTAAGTAATGAACGGGTAAAAAATCCGCATTTACGACGACAAGTGCAACTGTTTTATAAAGACTGCTATAACAGTGCCAAGACCGCTTTTCTGGATAACGACCTTGCTATTCCCAAAGGCTTACCGGAAGGTGACCTGCAATGGTTAGGCTCAACTTATTTTATGGGCGCATTGTACAAAGAGAGACGAGCCAGTACTGAAATACCGGGGTTTACTTACGATAAGAACAGAGACCTGGAGTATGATCCCGCTATTTATTTACCACCCGATGGTAAACCCACCTGTGAACAATGGTGGACAGGGAAGGGACATAGCAAAAAAATTGGTTTACGAGCAGCACTGGTGGGCCAGGTCAAAGGGTCAGTCATTGATGAGATATGGTTAGCGGTTAAAAATAACCCTGTCTTTAGCACTAAAACCAAAGCTGATGTGGAAGAGTCCGCTATTAAAACACTTCTTAGCCGTGAAAAAGTCAATTTTAATGGTCTACGCAATTTAAGTATGTATAACGATGCTGGTTTTGCCAATACAGCCAACTCTCTTGCGTCTACTCTGGGAGGGTTAATGGAGTCAATGTCTTTTTATCCCAAAATGTATATGTTGAAAACAGCAGCACCGGTGATACAAGCCGCCATCTTGATGTTGATCTACATGTTCATGCCGTTTTATTTCCTATTTTCCTCTTACGATATTGGAAAAATGATTTTTATGTCGATTATCATCTTTTCAGTTAAGTTCTGGACCGTGCTATGGGCAATCGCTCACTGGCTGGATAATCATTTGATTGATGCTCTCCAACCCGGCTGGTTTTTTAGCATTCAAGATGCTTTTACACAAAATAATTACGTGGTCAGGATGGTCATTAATTTCGTGGTCGCCGGGTTGTTTGTGGCGATGCCTTTGTTTTGGTCTGGGTTGTTGACTTGGGCAGGGCATAGGGTTGGAGATGCTTTGAATAAATCAGCTGACAATGCTGGCAAGGGAGCTGGTTCAGCTGGAGAAAAAGGCGGTGGAGCCGCTGCAAAATCTGGTTTTAAAAAATGATGATTTATTTAAAATTAAAATGCATGTAAAGCTCAACTGTTAATAAGCCTTACATGAGTCTTAATTATTATGGATTATAATAATATTCATCATCATCAACCTCATGATATGGAATACTTAGATCAAATATCCAATCCTCTTTCTGCTCACCAATATAACCAAGCAATCCAAAACGAGTAGCTAGGACAAAGGCAAGTAGATAAACCAAAAAGTTAAACAATTCAACAAAGAAGGGTAGAAAGATCAGGGTAAGTACAAGGCTAACTGACCATAGCGCGACTTTAAGGCTATTCAATGCTTTAACGCGTTGTAAGAGTCCTTGAGATAGGTTTGATAGGACCCGGCTAATCTTTATTTTTCTGCTCACACAGTTTGTTATCAACACTGTGGTGACTAACACCGTTGCGATGATCAACATAAAAAAACTCGCTACGCCTAAGTTGATAATCCATTGAGGACAACCTTCTGGACTAAATATCAAAGCCAATACCAGGGGAGCCGTCCCTAGGGTTGCCGCATAGGTCAACCATTTTCCAGCGGTATTCATATAAAAGGCTGGCTGCCCTGCAGGATAAACCTTATGACCAATAGCATGATATTTGGCCAACTTATGATTAAAGCGATGAATGACAAGCAAGGCTGTTACTGTTGCCATAATGGCACAGATCAATAAAAATGTTGTCATGAGAATCTCCTCTATTTGTGATAAAAGTTACCCCCAGTTTCTGTGGATAACTCTGTTTGAAACAACATGCTCATTGGGTTTAGCATGGGTTGCACTAGATTGTCTATTTTTTGTACATTGTCTTATAGTTGGGGTTTTAAGTCCAGCAGTACAAAAACGTACGCTAACGAGGTTGCATAAAATCTTTCTGCAGCATTACTTGATGTAACCTTATTTTTATGCTATTTATCGTTTCTCATGAGCTACTTTCAACTAACTTTTGTGTGTTGTACAGCGTGACTTGTTTAGAATATTTCTTTAAATCTAATCTCTGCTAATTTAAGCCATTAAAAATAAATAGTGTTTTTTTGCTATTTATCCTGAAAGGTAAGCGCAAGGACGCGGTTATTTTAATTGTTTAAAAATAGGGATGTTTTATATTTCAGTTACAATTCTTCAATTGACTTCTGCATTTTTTACCAAAAACCATGATAAATTTGTTCTAAATGTCGCATAGCTCATTGCATTCATAAAAAACCTCTTTTAATCTAATTTGTATTTGTCCTTATTATTGTACGCAACAGAGATTACAAATCAATTTACTTAAGGTTTATGATACTTTGTTAAAGTAACTTATATTGTTACCAATAATGATTATTTATTACTTCTTTTTCAAGAGTTACACAAACGGTCGTTTATGAAACGGAAAAAAATATGTTAATTGGCTATGCCCGAGTTTCAAAATCTGATGGTTCACAAAATCTTGATCTACAAATAGATGCTTTAAAAAAAGAAGGCGTTTCTGCAGATCATATTTATAGTGATCAGGCTTCAGGGAAAAAAGATGATCGCCCAGGGTTACTTTCTTGTTTAAAATCTTTAAGACCTGATGATGTACTGATAGTATGGAAACTTGATCGATTAGGTAGAAATTTAAAACATCTGGTCAGTACTGTTCACGGGCTGGATGAAAAAGGAATTTCCTTTAAAGTCCTAACGGGGCAAGGGGCTAACATTGATACTTCCACCTCTCATGGAAAATTAATTTTTGGAATTTTTGCTTCACTAGCTGAATTTGAAAGAGATTTAATCAGTGAACGTACTAAAGCTGGCTTAGCTTCAGCAAGAGCAAGAGGCCGAACAGGTGGAGCAAAACATGTTTTAACTAAAGCTCAAGTTAGATTAGCGCAAGCAGCAATGGGAAATAAGGAAACAGTTGTTTCTGAATTATGCAAAGAATTAGGAATTACCAAACCGACTCTCTATAGATATGTTGATCCCAAGGGGAATTTAAGAGACTATGGAAAAAAGGTTTTAGGAATTGAAAATTAATATTTTGTACAGCCCCGTTTTGAGGTCTGTACGTAATAGGTGTAACCAGTAGGCACATCTACACTTTATCGGTGGCTTCCAGCATCTGAAAGAGAAAATTAATAAGGTAATGAATATATCTTTAGACCATATTTACGGACGAATATGCACGGTACCCTTATGTCGCGTTTGGTACTTTTATGCAGAAAGACCCAAGGTTAGACCTAAAAAAACTGAACAAAGAGAAAGTATGAATAATTTAATTACTGCAAATAAAGCTACTATTTTAAAATTGGCTCAGCAGCACGGTATTAGAAATGTACGACTGTTTGGCTCTATGGTTCGAGATGACGCAACTAGCGAAAGTGATGTTGATTTTTTAGTTGACCTTGAAGAAGGACGTGATTTATTTGATTTAGGTGAGTTGTTAATGGATTTACAAGATCTGTTACATCGCAAAGTCGATTTGGTCACAGACACTTCTTTGCATCCAAAAATAAAGACTCAAATTTTGAAGGAAGCAATGCCTTTATGAAAGATGATATGGTTTATTTAGAACATATCATTGATTGCATAGATCGCATTGAAGAGTACACGGAAAGTGATCAGTTTACTTTTATGAACTCCTCAATGGTGCAGGATGCTGTTACTCGTAATTTACAGATTTTATCGGAATCTACACAAAAAATTTCAGACTCATTAAAACAACAACATCCAGATATAAACTGGCGTGCTATTTCTGGTTTCAGGAATGTTTTAGTGCATGATTACTTAGGCCTTGATAACCAGCAAATATGGCAGGTGATAGAAAACCGCTTACCTAATTTAAAAGAGCAAATCGAATCAATTATTTCGAGCAAAAAATAATAAGAATATGGATATTTCACAAATCAAACAAACTCTGTCTCGGCTGTTTTTTTAAGAAAATAACCGGCTTATTTTGGAGAGCATGCAAAACCGGGGGAGGCATTATTTGATTTTTTATAAACCCGTTGTAAAACGCTTGTTTTTCGTCAACTTATAAGCCGATGACATCAGCGGTTCTGAGCGCCTCCCCCGGTTTTTCATGCTCTCCAGTAAGGGACTCTAGCGGTAATCATGATAATGAACCCGTAAAAAACTATCCCCATGAATGGGACTGGATAAAAAATGATACTAATATATGCTGGATTCATAAAAAATCTAGAAAGAAAGTTTGCAACCCGATTTAAAATCGGAAGCGATGCCTGTTATCTGAAGCAAACCACATTAGTTAGGGGACTGAATAATTACGATTTAATTATCACAGTCACTAACGAAAATGGGTTCACCTGCTAATATTAACCTATTGTTATTATGGGAGCTAACCCGTGGTTAAATCAGAGCTAATCAGCACACTCAATGATAAATTGCCGGAACTCGCATTAAAAGATGTAGAGCTGGGGCTTAATTGCATCATCGAACAGATGGCCGAGGCCTTAGCTCAGGGCGAACGGATTGAAGTTCGAGGCTTTGGTGGTTTTGATTGCCGTCTTCGACTTCCCCGGATTGGACGTAATCCTAAAACGGGTGCGGCCGTTAATTTACCGGCTAAAACTGCAATTCACTTTAAACCAGGCAAGGAAATGAGAGAGCGAATTAATGTAGCTCGTGAGCATTGCAATATTAAAGATTGATCATTTATGTTGCGGTTTTTTTAGGAATGATTTATTCATTAAGCAGCCCTTAAATGAACGAAAAAGAAGGGTGGAAAAAATTACTGTGACGGGCTCTTGTCGACCCTTATGTGTAGATCCCAATTATGTGTAGCTTGCTAATGGTCACTGGCGGAAAAGCACTATATCATTAGGTTACAGACA
>ENA-ORXI01000465-ORXI01000465.1-sediment-metagenome-genome-assembly--contig:-NODE-465-length-33549-cov-3.510725_pt1 | contig 33549 bp, 30 predicted proteins | sample MGYA00237861_ERZ511468 | MGnify/ENA primary metagenome ERZ511468 (study PRJEB26299, sample SAMN06266213) | sediment metagenome | isolation source: Hudson Canyon methane seep mesocosm | place: USA:Hudson... | reverse complement strand
CTGTCAGTCATCCTGAGGCACGTTGAAATGGCCTGAATCTCGCCATTGATTCATGGGTATGAAAGAAGCCTGGGATGTCCCCGAGTTCCGCCGTTTACTCATCGGTAACGGTGTCAATATGCTGGGCAGTTCGATCTTCATCATCGGGATGAGTTGGACGGTTGCCCAGATTGGAGGGCCTAAGATCTACGGGCTGATATTCACCGCCTACTTCCTCGGCCACCTCCCACTTCTGCTCTATGGTGGCATGGTGGTCGACAGGATGCCGCGTAGGACCGTTGCACTGGTTGCGGATCTATCCCAAGCCATGCTTGTGACTCTAGCCATAATTGCACTCATGGCTGGAATGGATGAGATCAAGACGTTGCTCGTGGTAACCTTTCTCACAGGAGGGGCAGGGGCTTTCTCCATCCCAGCGATAGGTGCCTTGGTGCCTGACCTCGTCGAGGAGGATCTGCTGCCGCAGGCCAACGCCCTGAGAGGAGTTGCGATGACGGCAGCATGGATGTTCGGACCGCTCATCGGAGGTATGACTGTTGGTACATGGGGCATAGAGGTCTGCCTACTCATCGATGTCATCACCTTCCTCTTCAGTGGAGCCGTGCTATGGAGCATATCGGAAATCCCAGTAGTTCGCGATGAAGTTGGGGATTTGCGAGAAGAAGTTTTCGAGGCATGGGAGTTCGTGAAGACCCAGCCCTGGTTGTTCGCAGGTATCTTGATGTTCATGATATGGCATGTGGGGGACTCGGCTATCGAGATAGGAGTCCCTTTCATCATCGGGAACAAGGGGCTAGGGGCCAATGCATTCGGTGTGTTCGGAGCCGTCGGGGCATTAGGGGCGATGGCCGGCTCCATACTCGGCGGTATTCGTCCGATATCCAAGGAGCACAGAGGGAAGGTGTTCTACATCTTCATCGGAGGGATAGCTTGGTGTATGCTGATGTGGGCAATGCCAATTCCATTCTGGGCAGTACTGGTCTTCGTCCTCCTCGAAGGTATTCTCGGAGGAACCCTAGGCGTAATCTGGAGAACCACGATGTCAGACAGCGTTGATCAGCACCTCAGAGGGAGGGTCAACTCACTGGATGCCATAGGGTCGCTGATTTTCATCCCATTCGCACCCCTTCTCGGAGGTTGGATGATTGAGACGACTAACGTCCTCACCACCTATTCCATCGCAGTGGCATTCATGGTTCTGACAACAACTGCTGGGCTGATCGTCCCCTCGTTCAGGAGCTTCGAGCGAGTTGAGTCGGAGCGCTTCCCAATCACTGCTGATTAAAGTCCATCTCACTGATATCGACGTTGAACCACTTCTCATAGAGATCGTACTGCAACTTGATTGCGGCTACCAACAGGACAGTATAGAGAGACCAAGCGACTAGGGTCTTGCCCATACTAACTGGGATTTCCATCAGCACCAAGCCATCAAACAATATGCACGCCGAAATGTACACCACTCTACCGAGTGTAGTCAGAATCCCCTCGCTCTCCTGAGCCAGAACTCGCTTTACTCTCTCCTCTCTGCTCTTGTCAGAGGCCTTCTTAAGCCTCCAGAAAGCGGCCTCAGCCTCCTTCTTATTGTCGAACATAGGAGGGGGGTTCTCGGCTATTTCCGATTCAACTTCATTCTCTTCCATTCTTGTTCCTCAGAGTACGATTGTAGTCGGCTCGTCGTCATCCTCAGGGTGAATCTGGGCATCGTCTAGAATCGGGAGTTTCATCCCAGGACCTAGTGGGAAATGACAGGCCACTCCATGGCTACCGGAATCGATGATCTCTAGAGGTGGTTCCTCGACATCGCAGAGGCCTTTCTCCGCTATAGGGCAGCGAGTGTGGAATCTGCATCCCGAGGGCGGGTTCGCGGGACTGGGTACATCACCACTCAGAACTATCCTCTCCCTCGATGCCTTCTCCAGAGAGGGCTCTGGGATTGCCGACATCAGAGCATGCGTGTAGGGATGGGCTGGCTTACTGAACAGGTCTCCTGTATTGGCAATCTCTACTATCTTCCCCAAGTACATCACAGCGACTCTGTCGCAAATGTGGTTTACAACATTCAGAGCGTGAGTGATGAAGACGAAGGTGAGGCCGTGCTTCTCTTGAATTTGCTCAAGCAGGTTCAGAACTTGCGCCTGTACAGAAACATCCAGCGCGCTGGTTGGCTCGTCGAGTAGGATGAACTCAGGATCTAGAGAAAGTGACCTAGCTAAGGCTATCCTCTGCTTCTGACCACCTGAGAACTCGTGAGGGAATCGATTCATGTGCTCGCGCTTGAGGCCGACCGAGTCAAGTAATTCCGCTACCTTCTGAGTCAACTCGGCACCCTCGGACAACCCATTCACCTGGAGTGGCTCACCCACTATCGAGCGCACTGACATTCTCGGGTTCATCGAACCTCCGGGGTCCTGAAACACAATCTGGAGTCGCCTTCTGAGATCCCTGTTTGACATATTTCGGATATCCTCACCATCATAGTGACAGAACCCTCTGTTATCGGTATGAGGCCGAGCAAGACTCGTCCCAGCGTGGTCTTACCACAACCTGACTCGCCGACAATTCCGAGAGTCTCTCCGCGCATTACCTGCAGGTCGACCCCGTCAACTGCACGGACGTAGCTCTTCACAGGAGACAACATTCCGCTCTTGATGGGGAACCACTTCTTCATTCCCTCAATTTCTATGAGGATCTCGTCGTTTTTGCTTTCATCAGGCATTTCAGTCAACTCCTTCCAATCCATACTCTGCAGCGAAGACGTCGAACGCAGCCTGCACTTCTGCGACATTCTCGCCAATTGAATCGGTGTGGTGACAGGCTGCGAAGTGACCGGGTTCGACCTCAATCATCGGAGGAGGAGTAGTGATGCATGTCTCATCCGCGAATGGGCATCGGGGATGAAACCTGCAACCGTCGAAGTGCAAGTTAGGGTCCGGGACTTGACCTGGGATGATTGGTAGCACGTCCCTGCGGTCAGCACCTTCGTCAATTGTGGGAATACTGTGAAGCAGACCTATCGAGTAAGGCATCCGGGGTCTAGACAGAACGTCCCCTATGCTACCTGTCTCGACAACTGACCCAGCGTACATCACGGTGACCGCATCGCACATCTCAGCGATAACTCCCAAGTCATGCGTGATAAGCAGGATTGCCGTACCCTTCTCGTCGCGGAGGTCTCGCATCAACTTGAGAATCTGGGCTTGGATAGTGACATCAAGGGCAGTTGTCGGCTCGTCGGCAATGAGTAGTTTCGGCTCGCAAGCCATCATCATAGCAATCATCACCCGCTGGCGCATCCCCCCTGAAAGCTCGTGTGGATACATCTTCACGACCGCGCTAGGATTAGGAATTCTGACATCCTCAAGGATGCCAATTACCTGTCTTCTGTGTGCAGGATCGAGTCCCAGATAATTCACCATAATGATTCCCGGGAGGGATAGAAGAGTGGTGATTATGGTCATCGCGAGGAGAGCGGAGAGTGGCATCCAGAGTAACAAGAAGAGGATCAATGCGGTAGTAAATACAAGAGGTATCTGTTGGACGAGTTGGGTAGGCAATGACTCATATCCCGGGGCATACTTTGAGACAAGGACTGGAATTTTCATCAGAAGATAAGCGAATCCAATTAGGATAATAATACCAAATTTTTCAGGAGTAGTGACCGAGCTACCTAGTTCTATCACAGCAACAGGGTTGAGGTTGATAGTGGCATTACCTAATGCATACAATACTTCGATGAACGAGAAGATGGCTTTGAAGATGAATACGAATGGGGAAGCAATAGCAGCTGCAGTGGGATCTGCGAAACCGCGCAGATGAGCAAAGAGGACAAGGGCGAGAGTCGAGAATGTGGCTATCGAAGATTGTGGCTTTGAAGAAAATGCGTCAACCACTAAAGTGGCGGGCCTGACAAGTGCCTGGCCGACTCTGATGTAACGTGGAGTCTCGGGCACAACGAGCCTGTCGTGCTCGCGCATCACCTCGGAAATCTGCTTCTCCACTGTGTAAAGTGGGTTGAGGGCCGTCATGGGCTCTTGGAAGATCATGCTAATCTCGTTGCCGCGCACCCATCTCATGAATTTCTGATGACGGCGGTATTTGCCCTTGGCAACAAACCCGCCGACCCATGAGGCTATTGTTATGGAGATGAATATGAGGAGGAAATCCCTGAACAGAAGGGAGATTGGAGTCAGAAGCATTCCGAAAAACGACATTATCGAAGCAAATACTCCAATCACAGTAACCCATCCTGAGATGTCTTGGAGTCTCTTGTCGGCCTCTGAATCCCTGAACAGTAGATCCTCGCCTTCGTACTTCACGCTGCCCTCGTCGACATCGCATGTAGCTAGGCCGATCGTAACCAGAGAAGTGACAGACTTCCCGCACCCCGACTCGCCGACAAGTCCCATTATCTGCCCCTGCTCTACATTCAGGTCCACCGAATGCAGCGCCTCAATTGGTCCATCGAGTGTGTCGAAGTGAACTCGTAGACCTTCAATCTCAAGCAAGTTATCCGACATCTCCTCACCTCCTGTTCTTGGGATCAACCACGTCCCTAATGCCATCGCCAAGCAGATTGAATCCGAGAACGGTGACTGCGATTGCGAGTCCAGGGAAAAGCATCAGGTATGCGTCGTCGGGGAACCACTGTCTACTCTCCGAGACTAGTATACCCCATTCCGCTGAGCCCGGCTTGGCCCCCAGACCGATGAACGACAGTCCAGATGCTGACAGTATTGTCCCTCCGATGTCGAGAGTAAAGGCAACTAGGAGAGGTGCCCATGCATTTGGAAGGATGTGCCTGAACATTATCCTCCCAGATGGGGCGCCAACACTCCTAGCTGCCTCAACGAATGCCATCTCCTTGACATACAGAACCTGCCCCCTAATCAGCCTAGCATAGCCTGGCCATCCGGTGACAATCAAGGCGGCCTGAATCTTCCAAAGTCTATCGAAGTCGTTGATTATGACAATCTCCCCTCCATCGCCCCCTGAAAATTCATAGAGGACTACTGCAGCAACAAATATCGCAACAGTCCTGAGTGAGAGATACCTCCAGGGGTTGGTCCAATCAACCGTTTTCCCTAGACGCTCCCCTGCGCCGTCGAAGCTCGCTTTCTCGATGAATTTCCTGTCTGCTAAGACTAACACCCCTAGGGTGAAGATTACCCCAATACTGACGGCAAGATTCCAGTTCCTACTGTCTGAGAAATCAATTAAATCAGGCCACAATAAAAAGCAGAAAAGGACTAGGGGAATAAGATAGAGTACATTTCTATACTTCATCAATGGGCCCATTCCTCGGTCGAAGATTTGGTCCCCTACGATAGTGGATGTTAGGTATTCTCTGAATACCATGGCTAGGAACAATAATGGAAACAGGAGACCCAACCATATCGGAATAGTGAGACTGGTCATTTCTGGGATTGCCGAGACGACGGCCATTGCTAGAATCAATCCAGGTATGGCGAAGAAGACATCACATATCCTCATGATAATCTCGTCGATTCTGCCGCCGAAGTAACCACTAACGCTACCGACGATGGTCCCGATGATTACTGTCAACGAGGCCACTGTTATCCCTATCTGGAGAGAAACACGTGAGCCATACAGGACCTTACTGAACATGTCCTGACCCTGATGGTTGGTTCCAAAGATGCAGCGTTGGTATCCTTCTGGCATCCACGAGACGTGCATTGCCTCGTTATCGAACTCATAGGTGAGCCAGACCTTACCACCCGGCAGTGACGTGTTCTCATAGAGTTCTGGAGATAGGATGAGAATCGAGGAATTGTTCGGATCTATGCTGATTAATGAGATGTTGAGGTCGTATCCATTGTTATCATCTAGGGCGATGAGTCGTACCACTGTGAGAATATCCTTATGGTAACCATTTGCAGCTGTTTCGTGGATATGGTTGTCTGACTCGGCTACCACGGTTTCAGAGAATAGAGGGGAGTTTGGATTCGTGGTGATGCTCTGTTCGTGCCAGTCGCATTCCTCCGAGAAGGGTTTTTCTCGTTGAGGCTCGTAGTCGATGGACCATTGCCACTCATCGTCTTGCAGATTCCGATAAGGATGCTCAACTGCTATTTCATCAGCGAAAAACGAGATTGTGCCGACGGCCATGACCATCAAGAGTCCCATTACTGCTAACAGAGACCGACGGTATATCTTCCAACTTCGTGAAAAGTCACTCCGAGATTGGGACAGAGCCTCGGATATCCTCCTCAGGCTCTCCTTGCGATCCTCTTTTCCTTCGTCCCAGCCCCTCATTCAAGTCTCACCCTTGGATCTACGATTGCATACATTATGTCCACAACAAGGTTGGACAGCAGGAAGATGACAGCAGTAATGAGCGTCACACCCATGATTACTGGCAAGTCGATGTACTGAATTGACTTGACAGCCACTCGGCCCATGCCGTTCAAGGCAAAAATGGTCTCAGTCAGTACGGCACCTGACAATGCACCACCTATCGAGAATCCCAGAATGGTTACTATCGGGATCAGAGCGTTTCTGCAGGCATGCACGATGACGACCCTGGATTCGGATATCCCTTTGGCACGGGCAGTCCTCACATAGTCCTCGTGCAGGACCTCGAGGAGGCTGGCGCGCATGTATCTCAGGAGGGAGCCGGAGGAGGCGACGCCTAGGCAGGCACAAGGTAGTGCCAGATGCAACACAGTGTCCTTGAACAGCAACCAGCTGGAGCCATACTCGACTGGCAGTGTGGCCAACTTCTGGTCAGTAACGAACCAACTGTCGATCAGATGGAAGCCAGTCCCTCCTGCCGGATAAAAAGAGACGAATCCATCTTCAGGATAGGTTAGACTGGGGTCATGTCTCCCGAAGATAGGGAAGCATCCTCCCTCAGTACTGAACAGGGGGTCGCAGACTCCTCCGACCCCTGAAACGGGCCCAATAGCGAACAATAATTGGAGAACCATTGCGAACCAGAATATCGGCAGGCTAACGAACGCTATGGCGAAGAATCGCGATATATGATCGAACATCCGGTCCTGCCGGACAGCACTGAGTATGCCGAGAGTGATTCCTAAAGGATAGGCTATGAATAGAGCAAAGAAAGTCATCTCTAAGGTAATCGGAGCTGCGTCTCTGAGCACATCCACAACAGGACGATGATATGTGCTTGATTCCCCCCAATCGCCTACTGCGAGATCCTCGAAGTAGATTCTGAACTGCGTTGTGACAGGTTCGTTCATCCCCATTTGCTCTCGGTTCTGCTGGTAGGCAGATATCGGCTCGCCATCTTCAGTCCACGCGACTGTGAGGCCGCATCTATCACCACACCGTGCGGCGGCAGCATCCGCGGGGATGAGGTGGGAGATGGTGAATGTCAGGATTGCGACCCCTATCAGTACAGGAACCAGCAGGAGTAGTCGTCGTACGACGAATTCGTGTAACTTCACAGTGAACGCTCCTTAACGTGCTAATCGAGACGGCTCTATGACAGTTACCTTCTGCCTGCCGTAGGCAGGCAGACGATTGATTGACGGCACTTGCCTTACGAGTACCGCAGGCAAGGTAGAGAATTGATTGACGGCGCGACGGCAGCCACCCGAGAGTGGCTGCCGTCGGCCTTACGTCTTCACGGCGTTATTCAGCAGGAGCCGACTAGCTCGCCGTTGACTTCTGGCAGCTTGTCGTAGTCGAACCAGTGGGCGGACCCAATGGCGACCCAATCAGGGCTGCAAATGTCGTCGTGCTTGACACCGACGCCGTTGTACTGTCCAATGATGATCATGTTAGGATCTAGGATCCAGGCATTGAAGGCATCAATGTACGCCTGCTCGCGTGTAGCGTCGTCCTGCGAGGTCCTGCCAATGAGCAGGGCAGCGTTGACGTCCGCGTTCTCGTACCCTGTACCATAGGCGTCGCCGCCGATGGAGTGACCGCCGGCGAACGGCGACCAGTAGTTGTCGGGGTCGAGGTAGTCAGGAGCCCATCCACTGAACCTAATGTCCCAGGTCCTGGTGTAGTACATGGTCAGATACTCAGCCCAAGGCTTGGCATCTCCAGCAGTCGCGACTCCGATTGTACCTAGGGCCTCAGCCAGTTGGCCGGCCATAGCGATTCGGTAGTCGTTACCCTCGTTAGCCATGATGCCCAAGATGTTTGGCAGGCGGCACTCGGTGCCGTCTCTGTCAGCCTCTGCAACCACGGTCGGAGCGTCACTGCGGGTCAACGAAGAGCAATCGTACTGGCGAATGAAGCCAGCGTTCTCCAGAATCGCCTCAGCGTTTGCTAGATCGTAGGTGAAGGTCTCAAACTGAGTACCCGCATACAGGAAGCCAGTAGGGATTGGTCCGTACTGCGGTGCCAGCGAGTTGTCGTACGTGTCCCTTCGGTGGGTCTCGTAGTCGAACGCGTAGGAGACAGCCTCTCGCAGAGCTGCAGTCTCCATGACGTTGCAGTCATTGGTACCGTCGCCGTCACAGTCATGGTTGAGGATGAGGGACGAGTTAGCGCCAGTGTTAGACGAGTCTTCTCCTGGATCTAGGGCCTTCGGGTGTAGGTTGAAGGCCGACAGGGTCGTAGTGAAAGTCTCCCTGTAGGTGCAGATGTATCCGTCCTTGGACTGTACGTTTGGCTTGTCTTCCAAATTGTCGCAGAAGTTCACCAGATGCTCGATGTTGATGCCGCCGAAGTCGACCTCACCGTCGGTGAAGGCGAGCAGCCTCGTCGAAGCCTCAGTCACGATGGAAACTGTGTGGCGGTTGATGTTGTAATCGCCAGCCTCCCAGTACATCCAGTTCGGCACGAGGACAAGTCGGTCCTCGCGAACCCATGACTGTACCAGGTATGCGTTGGTTCCGGCTCCGAAGGGAGCCTCGTCCATCCACGCGTGGCAGTAGTCATCGTCTTCGCCTCCAGCATCGACGCGGTTTTCCTCGCACAGCTCAGCGTTGATTACAGCGCCAACTGTGTAGGCAATCGTCGAGATGAATGCCGAGGACACGTCAAACAGAGTGACCGAGAAAGAGGTCGCGCTGTTAACTGTGAAGCTCTCGCCGCCGTTGTCATCATGGTTACCATCAGCGTCGTTGCAGTCGAAACTCTGCTCAAGAATCCAGCCTACGTGGCTGTCGGGCGAGCCGTAGCCAAGTACGCGGCACCATGAGTACACAACGTCAGATGCTTCCATCAAGTCGCCGTTGCTGAAGTGCACGTCATCTCGTAGTTCAAACGTGTAGGTCAGACCATCGTCACTGAGTGAGTAGCCAGTGGCGAGCCTAGACTCGATAATGGCGTTTCCACTTCCATCTCCCGCATAGCGGTAGAGTGTGTCGTAGACCTGCTCAATGACGTCACCAGATGCCGAATCGTAGGCGTCGTGTGGGTCGATCGTTGAGGCGTCGCCAATCGACATCTCAACTATCTCGCATGGGTTGTTGGAACCCTGCTCACGGCACTTTCTCGACTTCTCTAGCTCGTAGAGGGCCGCAGAGAACTCCATTTCGCCAGCCGAGTAGGCTGCCATAATGTCTGCTTGTGCCATACCGTAGTCACAAGAGCCGTCATCAGCCTCAGCTGCCGCGTCGTGGTTATTGGCAGCCGAGTCGGTGCAACCCGTCACGGTTTCAGCGTACGTACACGAACCGTCGTCACGTGTGGCGGCGGAATCGTAGTTCGTAGCTGCCATGTTGGTGCAGCCAAGAACTGGCTCCTCACCGGGCGCATACTCACATGTTCCGTCGTCTTCAGTGGCGTCGGCATTGTAGTTGGTGGCATCCATGTAGGTGCATCCCATTACAGCGTCGTCTCCGTCATCGTCATCCCCACCGAGACACCCGGCAAGGGAAGACGCAATCATTAGCGTGCAAAGAAGTGTTGCTTTCAGCTTAGACTTCATACGTCGTGCGTGTTAGTATAGACTATTTAGTATCAATGCAATATGCGTCTCTAAACACCATTTAGACTAGTTTCAATGGGTTCATATCTTAATATTTACAAATCGTGTTGCTGCTAGCATTCTCCTCTGCAGGAATGGCAAGAAATGGTGGACGTGCCGAGATTTGAACTCGGGGCCTCTTCCATGCCAAGGAAGCGCGCTTCCAGGCTGCGCCACACGCCCAGTGGCCGGGCCACCGACGACGGCCATTTAAGGAGAATGGGGCACGCTGTGGCGTGGACGAGGACGGAAGAGGGGCGAGAGCAGCAAACGAGCCTGAGCTGCCCGAGGGACTTCTCGATGAACTGAAGGAAGTACTCGGAGAGGACGATGCGCCGTTCCTGCGTCATCTTGGCAAGCACCTGACCATCGAGTGGCTCCCGGATGAGGAGAACCGTCTTGGTATGACCAGATTCGAATTCGATCCCAACGAGCTGTTCAGGCGACGTCGATTGAGGGTCGCGCCGGGTGCTGTCACTATCGGCCTCAACCCTGTTCTTGCTGGAGACGAGATGCTGTTCCGCCACACTCTCGTACACGAGCTGTTGCATGCAGCGGGGATGGTCGAGCACGGGGGCAACCACGCCGATCTCGTCAAGCAGATCGCACCTGCACCTAGCCTAGCCGGGTCCCCTGTCCTCAGAAGGTTGCGTCAGGAGGTGCTCGACAGCCTTCCTGAGAGGCAGTGGATCTGCGGTAACTGCGGACACACATGGGAGAGGGTCAGAGTCAGCGCCCCCACAAGGTGCCCCAAGTGCGCGCGCCCATTCAGCACCAAATAGGGCAACTACCTTGAGTCGGAGTGGAGTGTGAGTTACGTGGATATTCCAACCACTCAAGATGAGATGCTTGAGTTGCTCGTCGACTTCGGTCGCGAGACTTACCCCACTCTGATAGCTATCATCGCAATCGCCGTGTACTCCGGCTTCGTCTTCATGTTCTACCGGATTCTCGCCAAGAAAGACCTGTTGACTCTAGATCTGAGCAAGTATGCTGACGACTTCGGTGGCAAAGTCAAGAAGTATCTGAGGAGCGTGTTGTTCGTCATTCAATACATCGTCGTCGTCCCCGTTTTGATAGCCTTCTGGACACTTGTACTCGCAGTCATCCTGACTCTGCTCTCAGATAGTTCCGACCACACTCGCAACGCCCTCATCGCTACCTCAGTGGTCGGTGCTGTGCGGATTCTCGCGTACTGGACTGAGGACCTCTCGAGGGACGTTGCAAAGATGCTCCCGTTCGCTGTCCTCGGTGTCTATCTCGTCAGTTCGACCTCGGTCCAGTGGAGTGAGTTCCTAGAACTTCTAGAGAGTCTACCCGAACTAGCCAAGTCGTTCTTCAGCAGCCTCATGCTGCTGGCAATCCTCGAGACCTTACTACGAATCGTTAGCACGTTGAGTAGGATCCGTGCCAAGCGCTGGAAGCGCAAGAGGATGCAGAAGGAGATCTCGAAAGAGACGGGCAGGAGTGTAGTCGACATCAGGGACGATATCAGGGACGACGGTTCTCTCAACATGAGCGCTGGTTCCGACGCCGATGAGATGCAGGAGACGGTTGAGGAGGCGGTTGGAGAGTTGCTCGTAGACGCCTCGGATGATGTGCAGGGTTCTTGAGCGGGAGACCTACGGGGATAACCGGGCGATTAGTGTAGTCTGGATATCATCCCGGCCTTCTAAGCCGGTGACACGGGTTCGAATCCTGTATCGCCCACCATCTATCTACTGACGCCGCGAATCGCTCAAATAGGGAGAGCAGGTCGGCGACGCGCATGAAGAGAGGCTCCCGTGCATGGAAGAAGCAGGGGAAGCAGCGCTGGAAGTGGCGCAAGAAGAAGTTGCGACGTCGAAAGGCCTCGCGCAAGCGCGCCAAGCAGTGAGTAGAATTGCCCTGTCCGGGGTAGAGTTCAAGACTAGTGTACAATTTGCACCAGCATGCGCTGGCTACGTGAGTACGGCGAGAGTGATCGTCGCCTCGAGACTGCCGCTCTGACCACCTTCATGCTGCTCGCTATGATCTACTACATTGTGACGAGCGGGGTTGGGGAGGTCTCGCAAACCCAGAGCCAGATTGCCGGATCGCAGTACCTGCCAGACATCCTGTTGGCACTGTTCAGAACGGTTGCCGCCGTGTTGGCTCTATTCACCCTAGTCAGTATCTGCATAGATGAGGAGGGTAGTGTGTCGCTACCGGTATTCTACGATAGCAGACAGAGAGGAGAGGTCGTTCTTCTGGGCGCCCACAGACTGATTCCGTTCACGGTCTGGAGTTTTGCTGCATTCGGCCTTTACTTTACCATAGCAGCTGCGTCCTCATGGGTACACGTCCTCGGAGGAGAGGTCCCGGGTTGGGCTCTCACATCAGCTCCGCTAGCATTCGCCACCGCATGCGGCACAGCGCTGCTGGTTACAGTGGTGGTGACCTTCTACCTGATTCCTAGCAACGCTGCCAAGGGATACGATGTCAGCAAGTACTTCGAGTGGCATGAGGTATTGATGCACAATGGGAACGTCATTATCCTAGGACTGGAGCTTGTCTTAGGGGGCATCGGCATCACGCTCGGAATGGTGGCTTTTCCAGTGCTTTTCGGGATAGTCTACATCGGCTTCGCCAATGCGTACGCTATGTTCGGCGGTGGAATCTACCTGTACGACTTCCTCGATCCTCGCCTCAAAGGAGGGCTGATTATCCACCTCGTCTTGCTTCTAATCATCTCCGGGTTCTACTGTGTCACCCTCGTGCTCAACGCTCTGACAGAATGGAACATCATCGCAGGAGCCTTGGCAGTCGCCTTAGGTATCTACTCGATATTGCGGGTAAGGGTTCCTTCAGAGTTCCGAAATCAGCCCGCTTAGGGCAGCCTGGGGATCCTTGGCCTTGGTAACTCCGCTGGCCAGCAGTACTCCGATGGTCCCGAGCTCGATTGCCTTAGCCACATCAGCACCGGTCTTGACGCCGGCCCCGCACAGAATTCCAACCTCGTCGCTGACCTCGCGAACCGCTGCAGCGGTACCGCTGACTATACTCGGATCGGCACTGGTAACCGATGTATCTCCGCCAATGAGTTCGGGAGGCTCAACTGCGACGTAGGTCGGTACAAGGGCTGCAAGGGCCATCGCCTCGTCTACGTCAGCTGCGCACGCACACACCTCGAAGCCCTCGGGAACTTGGTCGAGGAGCATTGCCACGTGCTCGATGCTTACCTTGTGCTCGGCGTGATTGATTAGGGTCCCAGTGGCCCCTCTCTCGATAGCGGTTTCCGGATGCAGCCAGCCGGTGTTGGAACCAAAGCCGACTGGGTCGAGGTGCTGGCACCAGACCTCAAGGTCGGGGGCTGCTGCGACGACTGCAGCCAAATCCAAAGCGGATACAGCGGCAATCATCCTAGCGTCCGTTTCGATTCCAGACATGGCGAGCGCGAGTTCCTCGGCAGACGCGCCATGGGCGGTCTGGTAGGTCTTGAAATTGACAACGACCAAGCAGTCGCTCACGATACTGCGAGTGGAGGGGCCTCTTTGACCGTGCCGGGGATTGGAGAAGCAGAGATTCTGATTTCTGCGAGTGTGGATCACCCACTCATGATGCCGAACGCCTCCGGGCCTAAGAGTAAGAAGAACACGATGCCGAGCACCGCAAGAATGAGCCATATGGCCTGATCCTGCCACCAGATTCCTGGGACCCCTTTCATCCAGTTGGGTAAATGCTGCGATACTTCTTTCTGCCACCATTTTTCGAAGGGAAGGCTGAATATTTCCTGGAACCAAGGGTTCCTCAAGATGAAGAGGTCGATGGAAAGGTAGACGAATACAATCATGAATAATAGATCCCAATTGACCCACTCGGGAAGTACTGAGAAGTGCTTCAAGCCATAGAGGATTAGCAGTGCTGGGATGACCTTGACCAACTCCCAGTGGTGTGAAGAGAAATCCGGATTGTTCTGCCTCCATACGAATGGCCCGAGCCTGAAGGGCACCTTTGGCTTGAAGTGAATCACCGGCCCGCTTGCCGACCTGGCGATCCTTCTTCCGGTGGACTTCAAAGCATCGGAGTCGTCCCAAGGCCAATCCAACTGTGCCAAGCTTTCCACCATAAAATCAAGTTTGCATCCCTTGCATTTGAATGGCCCCGCAGTAATATCCCAGCAAAACATCTCCGCAAGTTTCTCCTTCCCACATTCAGGGCAAGAAGGCTCGAACCAGGGTGGCTGCCTGAAGACGAGTTGGTTCATGTAAAGGGGAGCGAGGATGTGGTAGAAGGGAAAGGCGATGACGCCTATCATCACCAGGATGCTGAAAGCCGCCTCCGCTTCTGTCCCCAAATCTGGCCAGAAATCGCCAATTGTTACTCCGTAGATGAGGTAGCCCGCTACAGGCAACCAAAGAAGGAGGAAGAGTTTGAACTGGATGTATGGCTTGAGTTTCTCGTACGGTTGCCAGTCCCCCATGTTGGGTCGAGGTTCCTGAACTGCTTGACAGTTGTTACGGCACTAGGCTGAATCTCCATGACCTATGACAAGGTTGGAGAGTTCCGATTCCTCTGAGATGGTGGCACCCATGCCTACAAGGCACCTGTTAAGTTTGGCTCTGGCCCCTATCCTAGCACCCTCGAGGACCACGCAGTCAATCAGAGATGCGCCTTCGCCGATAGTTGATTCCGGGCCGATAGCGCTCCCCCTCATCTCACCCAAGCAGACGGATTCGTCACCGAGCCAGCAATCCCCATGTATGTGTCCGGTATCATGGCGACCGTTTGCTATGCAGACCTGTGCGGCCTCAATGAACGAGTCTGGAGTGCCGGCATCGACGAAGTAGCCAGTGAACGCAAGGCCGGCCATCCCTCCCGCCTCGGCGAGACTGGGGAAGACCTCGCGCTCCATACTATGCTTGTCGCTGGAAAGATTACTCAACACATCGCGCTCGATTAGGTAGCACCCTGCGTTGATTAGGTTAGAGAACTCGGTGCCTCGCTCGGGCTTCTCTTGGAATCTGTGGATCATGCCTGACTTGCCGAGGTCGCAGACCCCGAAGCGGCTCGGGTCCTCGACCTCCCAAAGGGACAGCGTGGCCTTGGCGCCTGTTGCCGCATGATGAGCGGCCAAAGCGGCCACATCAACGCTTGAGATTAGGTCTCCATTGAGCACGAGAACTGGACCATCTCCGCTGAGGTGCTGCCGCGCCAACGCCACCGCACCGCCCGTTCCCATGGCCTCTTGCTCGATTGATAGTACGATCTCATAGGGCATGCTCGAGCCTTCGAAGAAAGATTCCATCTCGTCGATTCCATATCCAGCAGCGACCACTACTCTGTCGACCATCTCTGGGGGAACTGCCTCAACCACCCGCTCCAGCAGGGTCTTGTCGAGAAGCGGTAGTAGCGGTTTGGCCCGTCTCTCTGTCCACGGTCGCAGCCTTGTGCCGAAGCCACCGGCCAGAACTATGACGTCCATGCCCTGTCGGGCGTGCAGCCGCGTTTGAGCGCTTCGCGTCCGCGCCACACGCGGCGCGCATGCGCATCGTTGAAGGACGGGGTTGGGGTGGCCGGGCCGTGAACATCCACGAGTTTCAGGGCAAAGCCCTGTTCAGAGAGTCGGGTATCGCCGTTCAGGACGGTGTCCACTGCACCAACGTTGAGCAGGCTCTCGCAGCCTACGATTCGCTGGGCTCTGAGGTGGTCGCGGTCAAGAGTCAAATTCACGCAGGAGGTAGGGGCAAGGGCAGCCTGTACGCCCCGGACACTGGCGAGCTAGTGATGGAGGGCGGCGTGAAGATTGCGTTTTCGCGCAAGGAGGTCGAGAACTACGCCTCAAACATTCTCGGGCATAGGCTGGTCACCAAGCAGACTGGTCCCGCTGGCAAGATGGTCAACAACCTGTACATCGAGGCTGGCTGTGCCATCGCTCACGAGTACTACCTCGCCCTACTGGTCGATCGGGAGGCAGACTCTGTCTTGATTATGGCATCGACCGAGGGCGGCGTGGATATCGAGGAAGTGGCTGAGAACACTCCCGAGGCTATCCACAAGGAATGGGTGGACCCTAGAGAGGGCTTGCAGAACGAGCAGAAAAATTCTCTCGCTGACTCACTGGGACTTACAGGATCGGCCCACGACTCCTTCGTCGAGATGATTGGGCAACTAGAGAGGATGTTTGTCGAGCGGGACTGCTCCATGATTGAGATTAACCCGCTCGTCAGGACCGAGGGCGACATCATGATCGCGCTGGACTCAAAGGTCAGCTTCGATGATAACGCATCTTTCAGACACCCTTGGAGGGCCGAATTGCGTGACCTATCTGAGGAAGAGGAGACTGAGGTCAGGGCGAATAAATCCGGTCTTTCCTATGTCAAACTCGACGGTAATATCGGCTGCTTGGTCAACGGTGCTGGTCTCGCTATGGCCTCGATGGATGTCATCAAACTGTACGGCGGCGAGCCGGCGAACTTCCTCGATATTGGCGGTGGAGCCAACAAGGAGTCCATCACAACCGCCTTTGGCATCATCCTCGAAGACCCTAATGTCGAAGGAATCCTCGTCAACATCTTCGGCGGCATCATCCGCTGCGATATGGTCGCTCGCAGCATCATAGACGCCTCTAGAGAAGTTGGTCTTGAGGTTCCGCTTGTGGTCAGGTTCTCAGGAACCAATCACAAGGAGGGTAAGGAAGTTCTCGAGTCGAGCGCCTTGGACGTCATCACGACCAGCACCCTCGCCGATGGTGCTGAGGCAATAGTTGGTGCAATCGGAGGTGGGAGCTCATGAGCATCTGGGTCCATGAAGATAGTAAGGTCCTCGTGCAGGGCATCACCGGCAGTCAAGGAACCTTTCACGCCACTCGGATGATTGAGTACGGCACCGATATCGTCGGCGGGGTCACCCCCGGAAAGGGCGGTCAGACAGTGGACCTGCCCGGTCGCTCAGTACCCGTCTACGATAGCATGGCTGAGGCAGTCTCGGATACTGGCGCTGACGTCAGCGTGATTTACGTGCCAGCCAGATTCGCCGCCTCGGCCATTATCGAAGCCGCCGAAGCCTTCCATGAACTCAACGATGGCGGTATGATTGTGTGTATCACAGAGGGCATTCCAACCTTAGACATGGTGCGCTCGATTGGCCACATCGCCGACAAACCAGGAGTTCGGCTGATTGGCCCAAACTGCCCAGGAATAATCACACCCGGGGATCAAGGCGGTTGCAAGGTCGGCATCATGCCAGGGTACATCCACGCCAAGGGCAGGATAGGAATCATCTCCAAGTCGGGCACGTTGACCTACGAGGCAGTGGCTCAGACAATGAGCATAGGCGAGGGGCAGACCACTTGCATCGGCATCGGTGGCGATCCGGTCAGCGGGACCGGTTTCATTGACTGTCTAGCCGCCTTCGAAGAGGATTCGGATACCGAGGCAGTGGTTCTGATTGGTGAGATTGGAGGCACCGCCGAGGAAGATGCGGCCGCATGGGCTGCGGAAAACTTCAGCAAGCCTATCGTAGGCTTCGTCGCCGGTGCCACTGCGCCTCCAGGCAAGAGAATGGGGCACGCTGGGGCCATCATCTCAGGTGGTAAGGGAACCGCTGAGGAGAAGTTCGCTGCATTCGAAGCCGCCGGCATCCACGTCGCCAGAGACCCTTCGGCGATTGGAGAGGTTTTGCGTGGGGTGCTTATCGAAGCAGGGCTGCGAGAGACTTAGATGAGGGATTGACTGAGTCAGACCGAGGGATTGCCATGGCAGACCTACTGGACACGGAATTGGATGCAATACTAGAGGGCACCTCGCGCTCATTCTATCTCAGTCTCAAAGAGTTGCCTTCAGGCGTACGTTCGCAAGTTGGTCTGCTCTATCTTCTAGCACGAACCTCCGACACCATAGCAGACTCAGAGCAAGGATCTGCTGAGAGTAGACTTGTAGCACTGGAACATTACAATGAGTACGCGCAGGGCCGCTCGAACTCGCTGCCAGACCTCTCTGAACTCGCTCGCCTACAGAGAATCGATTCCGAGAGGAAGTTGCTGGAGAGCATGCCAGCCACGGTGGCGTGCATCGGCCGACTCTCTGACTCCGACCAGCTCCATATCCGCCGCTGTCTCGATGTTATCGTAGGAGGGCAGAGCCTCGACCTGCAGCGTTTCTTCGGTGCAACAGAGGGAAAGGTGGTCTCCCTGTCAGAGGATACTGAACTGGACGACTACGCATACAGAGTCGCGGGTAGCGTAGGGGAGTTCTGGACTAGGATGGCTCTAGATCATCTATTCGATGCTGATGCCGAGACTGAGGCAGATCTTTTCGAGAAGGGCGTTCGCTTCGGCAAGGCACTGCAGATGATTAACATCCTACGCGACATCCCCGTAGACTTACGAATGGGGAGATGCTACATCCCAAGCAATTCACTGTCGGCTCACGGCTTGGATCCCTACGACCTTCTAGACAAGGGCAACATGGAGCGTTTCAGACCGTTATTCGACTCTTACATCGACGTAGCTGAGTCTCACCTCGATGCGGCCGTGAGCTACATCGAAATGCTACCGCACAGCCAGTTTCGGCTTCGTGGATCCTGCATGCTGCCCGTGCTTATTGGGCAGCGTACTCTGAGGCTATTGAGAGAAAGTAACGTGCTTGATGAGAGCAGCAGAATCAAGATTACCAGATCGGATATCAATGCGCTTCTGAAGAGGGTTGCTTTCGCAATTCCCTTCGCCAAGAGTAGTAAGGCGCTACTCAACGAGTATCGTGATACCTGAGGCGGTTGGGAAAAACGCTTCACTGCGGTCCTAAGGACCGCATGACGCGAGGCCCGCGCGCACGGGGGAGAGGTTCAAAGGCAGGCTGCGGCCGCTCGACTCGGGAATAGCATGACTCAGCGTCAGGATTCAGATTCGGACACAACAGCCGAATACGGCGCCGGGCAGAGCATATCCCTGTACGAGGCCGACGAGCCAGCAAGGGGTATCGAGAGGGTACGCTCGGCTGTCAGCCTGACCAAGGAGGCAGCCCGTGCAATCAGCATTACCGCTCTTGAGGCGGTGAGGGAGGGGGCCATCTTCATGGGAGTCATCGGATCTCGTGGCGAGTTGGTCAATCCGTTCAGACACATCGACGCGGCAATATGGACCGAACCGGATGTTCCTGACGAGATGACTGAGACTGCTTACGACTACTGCGAGGAACTCACTAGGAAAGAGGCGGGTAACTTCTACCACTCGTTCAAGTACCTGCCAACTCTTGAGCGACGGGCCATAATGGCCTACTACGCGTTCTGCCGACGTGCTGACGACATCGCCGACGGAGACTACGTGGATGTATTCCCGGGCGGCTCATCGGACGAGCCTGAGTCAGTTGACTACAGGTCCAAGATTGAACTGCTCAGCCCGGGCAGGCCGGTCGTAGACAGATCGGCCTACAACGACAAGATGTCACAGTTGTTCTACTACAGGAAGAAGCTCTCCACTGCGTACGGCGAGATTACCTCAACCGACCCCATTTTCATGGCAATGAAGGACACCGTCGAGACCTTTGGAATCCCTCGGCAGTTGCTGGATGACATGGTCAGTGGGATGGAAGACGACTTCCATCGCAACCGCTACCAGACCTTCGAGGACCTCTACTCATATTGCTACCGGGTCGCCTCTACTGTCGGTCTCGTGTGCATCGAAATCTACGGCTACGACGACCAGAGGGCCCGCGAGTATGCTGAGTCATGGGGGGTCTTCATGCAACTTACCAACATCCTGCGTGACGTCGCTGAGGATGCCGAACGTGACAGAATCTACCTGCCTCTCGACGACCTTGCCCGCTTCGGCATCACCGAGGACGATGTGAAGAGCGGTAAGGAGCTACTCAAGCACCCCGGATGGAAGCCTTTCGTAGATGAGTACATCGAGAGGTGTGACAGATACCGCGAAAAGGCGTTCAAACTATTTCCCATGCTTGACAGATCATCTCGCTATTCACCTGCTGCAATGGCGACATTCTACCAGTCCATCCTCAAGAAGATTCAGAAGAAGGATGGCGATGTCTTCACCGAGAGAGTCCAACTCAGCAAGACCGAGAAGATGGTCTTCGCCGCGTACGTGTACGTGCGCTACCGCTTCCTCGTACTCTGAGAAGAAGCGGCTGCCTATGGCAAGCCACACAGAAGAAGTATTGAGCGATTCGTAACGGGGGAAGCAGCATGAGGGTAGCAGTTCTACTGGAGGATCGTTGCCAGCCGAAGAAGTGCAACGCCGAATGCTGGGCATTCTGCCCACCGGTGCGCAACGGCATCGAATGCATTGTCCTTGATGACTCCAGTGGCAAGCCGCTGGTCTCGGAATCCCTGTGCATAGGTTGCGGCATCTGCGTCGTCAAGTGCCCATTCGATGCACTCATTATCACCAATCTTCCTGAGGAGCTCGACGGCGAGATGACACATCGCTACGGTGAGAACGGTTTCCGTCTGTTCAGATTGCCCGCTCCTCGCGAGGAGCAGGTGGTAGGAATTCTAGGCCCCAACGGGATGGGGAAATCAACCGCAGTAAACCTACTCGCCGGAACCATCCAACCCAATCTAGGAGACTGGACTGTGAACTCTCGAGACTGGTCCGAGATTCTCGAATCGTTTCCACGCGGAGAATTGCGCGATTACCTTGGAATGGTCGCTGAAGAGGGGGTGACGGTCGCTGTCAAGCCACAGTACATCGACAAACTACCAAAGATCTTCGAAGGTGATGTGCGCGAGCTGCTCGAGAAGGTGGATGACCGCGGTGAGCTGGTCGAATACACCTCTTTACTAGCGATTAATCACGTGCTCGACCGTAAGCTCGACGCTCTGTCAGGAGGGGAGCTACAACGCGTGGCACTATGCGCCACGCTTCTCAAGGAGGCTGATGTCTACTTCTTTGATGAACCGTCCTCGTACCTCGACATCCACGAGAGGATAAGGATGGTTAGAATTATTCAGAATCTAGCCGAGCGCGGCAAGCGCGTCCTAGTCGTCGAGCACGACCTAGCTATTCTCGACGTGCTGTGTGACCTGCTACACGTGGTTTACGGTGAGCGCGCGGCTTACGGAATCTTCACTCCCCCCCGCTCAACGCGCACTGCAATCAACGCCTACCTAGACGGTTTTCTTCCTGAAGAGAACATCAGGATTCGTGAGAAGCCGATACAGTTCCTACGTGGCCGTACTAGGGGGGAGGAAGTCGGCGCGCCGATTCTGAAATGGGGCGGCATCGAGAAAACGCTTGGCGATTTTCACCTCAAGACCGGCGAAGGCGAGGTCAAGTCGGCTGAGGTAGTAGGTGTTGTGGGCCCCAACGCCACCGGGAAGACCACGCTGGTCAGAATCATCGCTGGCGAGATGGACCCTGACGAAGGATGGTGTACGATGGATGCCAAGGTGTCCTACAAGCCCCAGCACGTCAGCGCCGACTTCGACGGGACCGTTCAAGACTGGCTCGACACCGAGCTTGGCAACAAGTGGCGCACTGGGGAGTTCCACACGCAAGTGGTGCGAACACTGCAAGTCGACAAGATGCTGGAGTTACAGGCCAAGAAACTCTCCGGCGGCGAGCTCCAAGCAGTAAGCATCACCATCTGCCTCGGCAGGGAGGCGGACCTATACTTACTCGACGAGCCGAGCGCGCACCTAGATGCCAACGCTAGAATGGAAACAGCCAAGGCTATCCGCAGGACCATGGAAAGCAACGAGAAGGCCGCCATGGTAATCGACCATGACATCTACTTCATCGACATCGTCAGTGACTCTCTTCTGGTTTTCGATGGCGAGGGCGGCAGCAACGGCAACGCCGTGGGCCCGCTCAGTCTACGCAAGGGGATGAACCGCTTCTTGTCTGATGTGGATGTCACCTTCCGTCGCGATCATGACTCTCACAGGCCCCGGATCAACAAGCCTGGAAGTGTCAAGGACCGAGAGCAGAAGGCCAAGGGAGAGTACTTCTATGCTGAATAGAATACCATTGGATTATTGAATGGGCCACAGGACGCGACAGCGTGACAGACGACGCTGGCGACGAGGCTGTCGAGCAGGACGAGGAGTCCGACCCGATTGAGGACCTGGGGGCCAGAGTAACAGAACTCGAGAAAGAACTCCAGTACTCCGCCGCAGAAATGGTCAATGTGAGGCAGAGGGCCGCAAGGGAGCGTTCTGAGGCATTGCGTTATGGAGGAATGTCAATGGCGCTGAGAATGCTGCCTCTTGTTGACAGTCTCGAGAAGGCCCTAGAAGCTGCTAACGGAGATGATTCGGATGCCCTCAGCGAAGGGGTCAGACTCACTCTCGAGGGGGCCAAGGCGGCTCTGGAGGCCGAAGGAGTGAGCCAGATCGAGGTCGAATCTTCATTCGATCCCACGATGATGGAGGCGATTGCAACAGTTCCAGTTCCAGAAGGCAGCGGGCCGGGTAGCGTCATCGAAGTTATCGAGGTCGGTTACATGTACCATGACCGCGTCCTTCGCGCCGCTAGAGTGATAGTGGCCGAGGGTGAATGATGCCGGACAGTGGATTGATCGACCCCGATATCAGGAAGGCGAGGACGCTTCCCTCGCGTTACTACGCCGATGAGGAAGTTTTCTCAGAGATAGTAAGTGGATTCGCAGAGTGCTGGCACTTCGCTGCTCACGAGAGTCAATTGGATAAGCACAACGTGCTCCCTCTCGAACACATGGAGAGTCTTGTGGGCGAACCGATGCTGCTCGCCCGTGATGATGCAATCAGGTGTCTTTCCAACGTCTGTACTCACCGCGGGATGCTGGTGGCCACTGAGGCGTGCAGTGCCTCGACACTTCGCTGTGGTTACCACGGCCGCACATTCGGCTTAGACGGCTGCTTCCGAAACATGCCGGAGTTCGATGAGGTGGAGGATTTTCCCAGCCCTTCAGACAATCTCTCTGCTTTCGCCCTGAAGCGCTGGAAGGGGCTTCTCTTCGCCGGTACCAAGCCGCGCCGCTTCGAAGATTGTCTTGAAGAACTGGAGTCGCGGATTGGATGGATGCCCATTGAGTCATTCCAGCATGACCCTTCGCGCCACCGCTCGTACGACATCGATGCGAATTGGGCGCTCTATGTTGACAACTACCTCGAAGGATTTCACATTCCTTACGTCCACGGTGATTTGCATGAGGAGCTCGACTATGACTCATACCGGACTGAGCTTTTCGAGGGAGGTGTTCTGCAGATTGGTATCGCCCGCAATAACGAGTTATGCTTCGAGCTGCCCGATTCATCGCCCGACCATGGGCAGCGAATTGCAGCCTACTACTACTGGCTCTATCCTGGTGTGATGCTGAACTTCTACCCATGGGGGCTGTCTGTCAATATCATCACCCCCCTCTCAATAAACCGCACCAGAATATCCTACCACGGCTTCGTATGGGATCCCTCAAAGCTCGGAATGGGAGCAGGGGGGGACCTTGACAAGGTAGAAGGCGAGGACCAGGGAATCGTCGAGGCCACACAGAGAGGAGTGGCGGCAGGGGCTTACGATAGGGGACGATATTCTCCAACAAAAGAAACGGGTGTTCATCACTTCCACAGGATGTTAACATCCTAACGACAGTTCATAACTACTCAGAGTCTCACAAGACAAGATGAATGGTGACTCCAAGACTAGAATAGCGATTTTACTTGTGATTTCCATGCTGCTGTCCGGCTGCACTGGAGGAGAGACTGAGCAGGAGCCTGAGGAAATTGCGGGTTGTATGGACCAGTCTGCAGAGAACTACAACCCAGATGCGACTGTGTCTGACAGATCCTGCGTCTACCCCGAACCGGAACCGGAGCCCGATGTGAGACTGGCCTCGCAGTCAGAATTCTGCGATGATATCAATCCGCACCACTGCATGCTTCCCTTTCCGGCGCCTGCTTTCCTTGTAGATGACGAAACTATGGCAACGGGTTACAGATTGCATATACCGGGTGAGGCGATTCCCGATTCCGGTTCAGGGCCAACTAATGAGTTCCACATGATTAACAGACTAGACGGTTACAGTCCCTCCACTCAGATATTCACCACATTTGATTCTACTCCGGACATTTCTGGCATGGCTGGCCAGTATAGTATCGCAGACTCCCTCAACCCAGCACACAGCACTTTGCTGATGAACCTCGATACGGGAGAGCTCCTACCACACTGGGTCGAAATTGACATGAGGAGCCAGGATGACGAGCCGACCTTCGTTTATGTCCGCCCGATTCGCGGTCTCGACCATGATGGATCCTATGGTGTTGCGTACCGAAATCTAGTAGATTCAGAGGGTAATTCGATTGAGGGTTCCGATGCTTTCGTCGCACTCAGGGACGGCTTGACTACCGACTCACCGCAAATTGAGTCGCAGCGAGACCAGTACGAAGGACTGTTTGACGCCCTAGGCGACGCGGGTGCAGAAAGGACGAGTCTGCAGGCTGCGTGGTTCTTCCATACCGCTTCAACGGCTTCCATCCTGCAAGATATGGTCTCCATGCGCGATGATGCATCTCAGAGACTTGGAGACGAGGGAATAGGTTGCAACATCACCGAGGTCGTCGAAAACTACGGCGAGGACAATTCCACTTTCCGACTTATCCGAGGGACATTCAGTACTCCTCAATACATGGAGTCAGACTACCCTCCTGCAGCGATGCGGAGAGATTCAAGTGGTGCCCCTGAGTTTATCGATGTCAGAGAAGTGGTCTTCACTATACTAATCCCACAGGTTCTTGTTGATGAGGGACGTTCGGGACTCATGACTGTCCTAGGTCATGGATTCATGGGTGACGGTGATGGGATGGCCAGTGGGAGTCGAGAATTCGCCAACCTTACTGGGAGAGTAATGATAGCGACTGATTGGAAGGGGTGGAGTTCTGATGGCGATTTCGATGCTCTGACCTACTCGCTGATTAATGTCGAGTACTTCCAGCACCAGCACGAGCGTCACATGCAGTCTATCGTCAACAACCTAGCCATGATCAGAACATTTACTGGTGTGTGTGCTGACCTTCAAGAGTTCGTCCATGAAGACATCAATTTAGTAGATGGATCAAATGTTGATTATTGGGGAATCTCGTTTGGAGGTCTGCGTGGGCCCGCTCTGATGAGCATGGTTCCCGAAGTGGATCGTGGGGTACTTTGGGTCGGCGGCTCATCTTTCTCCCAGCAGATAGAGAGGTCAACTCACTACATCACCTTCGAGATGCTCTTTGCCGAGAGCATAGCATACCCTTCTAGGAACGATAGGGGGATCATGATTGCCGCACTACAATCAGTATGGGATTCCCTAGATGCTGAGACTTTCTTGCCATACCACGAGAATGGTCTCGAGGGATTGATTCAACCGTTCCAAATGCTCTACATCACCTCGATGAATGACTTTCAAGTATCGACTTTGAGTTGCGACAGGGCTGTTAGGACAGCGGGAATCTCAAACCTACAATCCTCTCCTTGGCACCCTTGGGGAGTACAGTTGGAAAGCGGTCCGATCGATGGATCGGGGGTTGTGTATTTCGATGGTGGTTTTCCCGAGGTCCCAATCGGCAATCTAGCTGGCTCATTGGACTACCACTCTAATGCCCATGGACAGATTAGAGGAGTTCCTGAGGCATACAACATGGCCTTTGAGTATCTTGACTCGGGGATTATCATCGACACATGCAACGATTCGTGTACCTTTGAAGGCGTCTGGTAATCAGCCGACTGGTTCACCGCCTTCGCCGAGGAAGGCGAGGCGCCTCAATGCGTTGCAGCTAATGAGATGGTCGACAACCACTGGCGGGACGGAGTGAGAAAGGACACTGCGCACTGCTTCCTCATCATCCACGGTCGACATCATCCTCGCTGTCTCCCTGACTCGCCACCCCTCGAAGCTGTCTCGCTGCTCTAGTGACGTCATTACGACAGGCCAACCAGCATTCTCGTAGAGCTCTGCTGAAGGGATGTCGCTGGTGAAGAAGACGCCGGCTGCTCCGTGATACATTTCAGCGTGAACTACCCAGTTAGGTGGATCCTCGATATCCGGAACCGAGACTATGCTAACATCCTCAATCTCCTCTGCCTCTAACCATGTATTGAGCATTGCAATCCTCTCTGCTGAACTCCACGGGTTTTCCATTGACTCTGGCCGGTTAGAAGATCCTATCACGATGCTAAGTGACATCTCTGAAGCATTGAGGCTGCGCCACTCCTCTGCGGCCTTGATTAACAGTGCATGACCATGGTGAAACGGCTGGAACCGCCCTAGGACTACTAGGCTAGGAACTGGCGGCGATGCCGGTGGCTCCGGGTGCATTGGAAGATCAGTCATGCTGCCACCTCCATCACCTCACCCAGACTCTGGGAGTCAAGATTCCAAAGTTCCGGCTCTAGGAACTCTCTGCCGATTAGTATCGGCAACCCCTCGCTGCGTGCCCTGTAAATGAAGTCGAACAGCGATTCGCTGGCACTGCGGTGGGACTCCATGGTGGGCAGTATACGAGGATCCTCAGAAGGCTCCATCGTCTCGCCGAAGCCCTGTCGGCGTGACATCCAGTCAAGCACCACTGACTCCGAGTAAGATACCCTATCGATTCTAGATAGAGAATCAGAGAACTCTGACCAGACCTGCTGCTGCAGAAACTCCTCGCCAGACAGATTTCTACCTAGAAGAGGCTCGATGTACAGAAACAGTCTGGCATCCCAGCAACTCCACTCTCCAAACGAGCACCAGCGTGCCAGTGCTAGTGCCAGTTCACAGGATGATGTGGAATCCAATCCCTGCTCAGCGAGTGGCTTGGAAAGGTCCAGATTGTCCTTTGTATCCGACCACTCCATCACATCTCCCTCGATATCGACATCGAAGCTCCTGTGGAAGCGCGCGTCTAGCTCTGGTCGCAGTGCCCTAAGGGCACGGCCCTCCATGCCATCTAACAATTCGCCAAGGGGCTTCAAACAGAGGCTGTCGAAGCCCTCTCGATCAACTAGAAGGAGGATGACATCGGCCAAAGTACTCGCCCCATACACACCACTCGGTGGTACGCAAAGAACCCTCGCTCGCCTACGGCGAGCGCTGTAACGCCACCGGATTCAAGAACTCGGGACGGGGCGTGGGTGGCGTCCGAATGGGCGCTGAGGGATTGAATTGGCTACCATAGAGGAGCAAATCAAGTCCCTCGAGGAGGAGATTGGCAAGACCAAGTACAACAAGGCGACTCAAGGCCACATTGGCAAGCTTAAGGCCAAAATCGCCGCCCTCAGAGCCCGCAAGGAGAAGGCTCAGGCGCATGCCAAGTCCAGTGGTGGCGGGCCGGGTTTCGAGGTCAAGAAATCAGGCGACGCGTCGGTCGCACTGGTCGGTTTCCCTAGCGTCGGTAAGTCAAGTCTAATCTCCCAGTTGACAGATGCAGAATCGAATATCGGAGATTTTGCATTCACCACACTGACCTGCATCCCAGGGCTGATGGAGCACCGGGGGGCTAAGATCCAGATTCTTGACCTGCCAGGACTAATCAAGGGGGCGTCTGAAGGGAAAGGTAGGGGTCGCGAGATTCTCAATGTGATTCGCAGCACTGACATGGTACTGTATGTGATGGATCCTTTCCAAGAGTCGCACTTCGAGATATTGGACCAAGAGCTATGGAAGTCAGGAATGAGACTCAATCAACAGCCGCCACAGGTCTTCATCACGAGGACGGAACGAGGAGGAATTGTCGTACGGTCGACTCTTGAGCAGACCAATCTAACCGAGGAGGAGATTCGGGGAATAGTGCGCAGTTTCGGAATCGTCTCTGCAACGGTCACTCTGCGCACCGATGTAACCGACGACCACATCGTCGACACATTGGCTGGGAGCCGTGTCTATAGCCGCGCAGTCGTGGTCCTCAACAAGATTGACCTAGCTACCGAGAACGACCTTGTGCGGGCTAGATCGATGTTGCCGGAGGGATGGCCAGTGCTAGAGGTCTCAGCGAAGACAGGTGAGGGTATCGACCAGATGAAGGACTTCATCTTCGACAACCTGCACTTCATGTCGATATACCTCAAGCCGCAGAGCCAAGAGGCGGACCTAATCGAGCCTCTGATAGTCAAGGATACTTCAACGGTTCGCGAGGTCTGCGCCAAGTTGCATCGCGATTTCGTCCGCAAGTTCCGATACGCCAGAGTCAAAGGTCCGAGTGCAAAGTTCGACTGGCAGAGAGTCGGATTGGACCATGTCCTCAAGGACGACGATCTACTGACAATCATCACGCGGAAATGAATCCGTGAGACTTGTCTGCGTTGCGATGTATTCAGGAACAGGACGCCTACCCATAGCATGGCCGAGGGCTCAGCCGATGTACTGCCCCGCGCCGCCATTCGCGGACTCATCGAACATATGACTCGTAGGCTGTATCTACTCGTGGCAGTATTCATGATCGGACTCATCGGTGGCTACCCTGCCGCTGGTGATGCCATAGAGTGGCTCCTACAGGCAGATGGATACCTGCCTGACGGCGTGCAGGTAATCATTTTGCAACCGATGGAGGTTGTACTGTTGAGACTCAGGATTGCAGCAAATCTCGGCATTGCACTCGTAGTCCTAACGGTTCTCTGCGACATGGGATGGAACGGTCGCAAAATCCTATCTGATGCCTACCGCAGGAAATTCGTCCCCACGGGAGGAGGGTTAGGTGGACTGCTCTTTGTTCTTGCTTGCGCTCTTGGACTCGGTGCCGGAGGAGGAATGTATGCGCACGAGATACTGGTGCCGATGCTTCTTGAATACCTGTCCGAGGACGCTGCTGCTGCGGGGCTCGAGTCGACCTGGCAGCTACAATCATGGATAGGATTCATTGTTGGTTTGTACTTCGCCTCCGTGGTCGGATTCCAAGTGCCGCTAGCAGTTCTACTGCTGCTTCGATACGACGTGATTGAGCGCTCAAGCATCACTGACAACAGGGAGATTCTGTGGTTCTCAGCAATGCTCGTCGGAGCAATGCTCTCCCCTCCTGATCCGCTCTCGCTCTTCCTCGTCGGCGGCCCTATGCTGATCTTACTAGAGATCTCTCTGGTTGTCGATCGCCTGACTAATCGAGGCTGATACCGCGATTACGGGCATCCTCTTCCATTGCCGCACGGCGACCGTCTTCAACATCGACCCACTTCATCATAACCGAGCCGATGATAATCAGGACGCAGATGCTGGCTATCCCGACTCTGCTGTCATACATCACCGTGAGAGTACCATACAGGAGCGGTCCTATGATTGCTGCCACTCTGCCGAAGAAGCCGAAGAAGCCGAAGAACTCAGCGCTGCGAGTCTCAGGCACCATCTGCCCGAATATGCTGCGCGCCAGTCCCTGTGAGCCACCCAGCAGAGCCCCTGCCATGCATCCCAGTAGCAGGAACTGCATGAAAACACCGAATCCAAGGGGCTCCCAGAGTTTGTCACGAACGGCTTCTGAAACGAAATCCAGAGGGCCATCGCCTAAACTTGTAGGGTGATCATCGCCCAGTGCAACGGTGCCGCCCAAACTCCCTCCTTGGACACTCATACTCAAGCGGCTGCCATCGCCGAAGGTAGCGGTGAAATCAGATATTCTGCTGTCGTTTGAGACTGCTGAAGATGGGCCGGTAGGGTTATCGAACTCGTAGATTGTGTCTCCGGCTTCATTCTCAACGAAATGAAGGGGGAGGACGTCCGACCACTCAAACCCCCAAGCCTGCTCCCCAGCGCTCTGAGACAGGCCGTTTTCGTAGGTGCCATCTCCGACGGATACGATATACTGACCCTTTCCAGCTAGACGTTGCTGCAACCATATCGATGGATTCGGGTTAGGCGTGCTTGAAGGGTCCAGCGGATCGGTGCCTGCCTCTTCCTCCGCCGCATTGGAGTACCAATCACCATCGATGTCATCATCTTCGGCATCAGCAATCCCATCGCCGTCCGCATCCCAGTCGAACTGGATATCATACTCGTCATGCGACTCGAGAACTAGGGGGGCGAAGGACAAGGCGCCAACGATGACAACAACCCACATGACTAGAGAGAAGGAGAGCGCGTAGTGCGTGGATGTCCTTTTCGCAAGTTTGGTAAAACCTATTGCACATGGTGCAGCCACGAACTGAATGATCAAGATAATGGCAATCAGATTTCCAGTAGTCAGGCCGAGTACGGTTACTCCATAGATTCCAGCTAGGGCTGAGACGCTGTTAATGCCGTCTATGAAGAAGAAGTAGGCAATCATGTAGATGAAAAGCGTGCGGAAGTGAGTGACCTGGCCGAAAGTCTTCTTCAGCTCGCCGAAGGCAAACCTCGCTGAGTTAGCGACTCCAAGTACTTCCATCTCATTCTCAATCGGCGGCTCGGGCACCCAAGCGAAGGTCAGGCTAGCGAACCCCAGCCACCACACTCCGGATGAAGCCATTATGAATGGAATGACCCAGTCTCCGGTAATCGAAAGGAACATGACCAAATGGACCGCGAGCAACAGCCCACCACCGAGGTAGCCGTAGGCGTACGCCCTGTTCGAAATGGCGTCCATCTCGTCGTCGGTTCCCAAATGAGGGAGTAACGCGTTATAGAACACGCCAGCGCCGTTCAAGCCGACGTTTGCCATCAGGAACATCACAATCAGCCAAACCCATTGTTGGGACACTCCGAGCATCGGAGCGAAGGCGAGCAAGAATGTCGACCCGGCCCCGAGGTAGGTTAGAATCCTTAGCCACCATATCTTGATGGCGCGTCGGTCGGCTATGACGCCGAGAGATGGAGCCAGTATGGCGACGAAAATCGCGGCGATTGAAACCGAATATGACCAGATTGCGTCGCTGGTCATTGATACTCCGAGAACGGTGGCCTCCAGCCCGTTCGCCTTCAGGAATATGTAGGCGAACCATGCTGGCAGGACAGCGGTGGTAACACTGGTCTCGAAAGAGGACTTGGCCCAATCGTAGAATGCGTAACCGCGTACTGCTTGAGGGTCTGATTCGAGGTCTAATTCAACTGTGTCTGACATGGTACTACCTAGGCGGCGCTGGAGGTCTGAGGGTTTGAGCATTGGGGAAGGGTACGAAGGCAAACGGTCCGTGCATTCTTGGACTGATTGCCCCTCGTGGGGGCGAAGATGACGCCTTGGGAGCAGCCACCAGAGAATTCACTTGATGCCTTGCTGCATGGTATGCAGGTCTCGGACGGCGTCGAGTTCGACCTGCGATTGTCTGCCGAGGAGGAACTGGTTGTGTATCACGATACACAGACTGCTGATGGGCGCTATCCAGAGTGTGAGGAAGCGTCCTCGATGCCCGATTACGTATGCACTCTAGATGAACTACTAGCGGAATCAGAATTTGTTGAACCTTGGGTGAACGAAGGGAAGTTTGCGTGCATCGAACTCAAGATACCGCACCCCAATAGTGGAAAGGTAGGTGGGATGTTCTCAGGAGAAATGAAAATTGCCCACATGAAGAAAATGATTGAGATTGTTGACGAGTCGATCAAACCCCTCGGACTCAGTCCTTCGGGGGCAGTGGTCTACTCATTCGAGCCCCGGTTACTCAAAGCCGCTTCTAGGACCAGTAGCAAGCTTCGATTCGCTAGGCTAGTACCCTACCTCAGGCCATGGGGAAGCAGTTTCGTCAAGAGGGTGTTCGCCTCTCCCTATTTCATCGGGCTCTCATTACCCAGACTAATGGCGATGCAGCGCAGAGTCGGCGCGCCAATGCTACCTGCTGCCCTAGATTATCTGGATGGTAGTAAGCGCCATTTTACACTCGGTACCACCGTGGGCTTGCACGGGCGCCAACTTACCAATCTCACTAGAAAACGGAAGGGATTTCCGGTCTATGTCTGGCCTGCTAAACTGCGTGTAGAAAGAGCAATTCTAGATGCCGGGCTGACGGCGATATCCGACGAGCTCTCTCCTGATGTCACGACGCTTCCGACGGGGGAGCCACGGTGGCTGAGGCCTGCTACCCAACCCCTAAGTGAAGAAATGAGAGAAGATTTGGATTCAACTCCTGCAGACGGGCATGCGGACGCGATTCGGCGATTCCAGAGAGAAGTCGCGCCATGGTCAGAGATCTCGGATGCCGAGAGAAGAGCGTTCATCGAGGGATGGAAGAAGAAGTGGCTCTGGGAGAGGGATGTTGATACCCTGATGTCCGAGGCGTCCGAGACCAGCATGCCCTGGGAGGCCTCAAGAGTGATTGGACATAGAGGCGCTGGCAAGACCTATGGGTCCGGCTAATCACTCGAGTCGCTGGTGCGGCTGGTCGCGCGGGATGTACTTGGGCCTGTAAATCGGGGTGCCGCGGCCGTCGCGCGCGCTGCGCTCGTCGAGTATCTGGGCGCAAATCCCAGCGACTCGGGCCCAGCCGAAGAATGTCGTATAGTAGTCGGGCTTTTGGAATCCCGCAGAGTGCAGCAGGCTGCCGCTGACTAGGTCGACATTCGGGTATGGGTTGCTGATCTTGGGTATCTCCTTGAGGATAGGGGGGACGACCTCTCGAAGTGCAGTAGCGATCCGGAAGTTCTCGTCATCAGGGCATATCTCTTTTCCGAGCTCGATCAGGAGTCTGGCGCGGGGGTCCTCGGCGCGCAGCACGCCGTGCCCGAAGCCATAGATCGGTCGGCGGGCTGCCAGTTCCGAGCGCACAAAGGCCTCGATCTCATCGGGATCCGAGGTCCCTATCCTCTGGACGAACTCGAGGCAAGCCTGATTTGCGCGGCCGTGCAGAGGCCCAGACAGTGCATTCATCGCGCTGGCGATAGAAACGTAGATCGAGGCACGGCCGCTGGCCACGGCCTTCCCGGAGAATGTAGAGAGGTTGCCGCCACCGTGGTCCATGTGTAGAATGAAGAAAAATCGTAGCATGCGCTCCATCCGCTCGGCCTCAGCGCCCTCAATACCCAGCATATGGACGAAGTTCTCGACCAGGCCGAGCTCAGGCTTGCGTGGCCTGAGTTCCCCTGACTTGCCTCCCCGGAGGAGGAAGATTCGGGCCATCAACTCGGGCATTCTGGCGATGAGATTCATCGCGTCGGCCCGTGCGTTTCCGGGCCTTCGGGCATGAGTGTCAGCGGTGCCTAGTGCCATGATCCCGATTGCGAGCCAGTCCATCGGGTGGCCGCTGCCCGGGGTCAGCGACTCTAACACGCGCAGCGCACCGGTAGGAATCTCCTCAGCCCTTTGTGCGAGTTCAGCGTGGAACGCCTTGGACTCCTCTGGTGTGGGCAGATGCTTGTGCATCAGGAGGTAGATCACGTCCTCCTCCTCGAGGTTGGCTAGGTCTCCCACAGGATAGCCGACGTAGTGGACGCCCTCAATCGGGTCGACGTAGGAAGTTCTGCAGGTCCCTACTGGAACTCCTCTCAGGCCGGAGTCCAGATCAGCCTCTGTTATTGTGTAGAGCGTGTCCTCGTCACCCATGTTATCCCTGCAACCGACGTATAGAGGGTCACATGATAACTCCTCCGACATTGAAATCAGCAAAGCCCGAGGACTCATAAGAGCGCGAGGAGATCGATATCGGTGCAGGTGAAAACGCCGAAAACCACCCGTAACGGTGATAGCGGGGGGGTCTGCGGGCAGGGTCGTGTCAGGTTGGCGTGACAGGCTCGATGAGTTGGATTCCGAGCATAGGTACATGCTCGAGGGCGGCTCGCTCAGTCAGATGTTTCTGCGTTATCCCCTGACGGTTTCGCATCCGGTTTTCGTCA
>ENA-ORXI01000463-ORXI01000463.1-sediment-metagenome-genome-assembly--contig:-NODE-463-length-33646-cov-8.946200_pt1 | contig 33646 bp, 26 predicted proteins | sample MGYA00237861_ERZ511468 | MGnify/ENA primary metagenome ERZ511468 (study PRJEB26299, sample SAMN06266213) | sediment metagenome | isolation source: Hudson Canyon methane seep mesocosm | place: USA:Hudson... | reverse complement strand
GCTGGCGCCAGAAGGAATGAGGCGCCTAAAATAGCAATTAACAACTTCCTCATATTGATCGACATCCTACTGATCATATAAGCATTCCCATTTGATTAGCGTAAAGAGAGTGAAAATTTAAATGTGCCTGACACTTATAATAGCAAAAAGGTTCACCTATATTATAATTTTTGACCGGGTAACGCTACGAACTGGTCATATTTTAACCTCAGCCTTTGAAAACCCTTTAGACTTTCTGGCACGCTTAACGATAATCCAAAAGAAGCAGAATGCACCATATATAATAACGTGATACTGATAGTACATTAGTTAGAGAATACACAGTTAAGATTATACATATCTTAAAGCTATACATATCAAAATAGACTTACATACAGTCAAGTTGAAGTGACGTCGCTACGTGAATGAAATAACTTTTCGAAGCATAATGCCGGTGAAATTTAACCTAATGCGCGCTTTAAAAAACACCCAAAAAAGAACGGTCGAACGATTTAGTGTTTGTTGAGTAAATATAGAGTCTGTTGTGGAATTCTTTAGTGTCTTTTGTGTACGACCAAAGATTGAGTAACCATTTGCAGGGGACTTTCTAATACTCCACTATTTCCTGTAATCTGTATTACAGGAAATAGTGGTAATGCATGCTTTCTACAGGTTTAAATATTTTAAACCCTATTTGATGGTCTAAACTTAGATTATCGCCATAGGAACATAAGTAAATCCATTCCCTGCACACTTAAAATACTTATGAAAATTTTATTTATCACAGTTTTGATCAACTTGTTCTTCTCAACCAAGTTATTTGCTGAAACAACAATACATATTACAAATGGAGAATGGGAACCATACTTATCTCAGTATAGTTTTGAATATGGCATTGACTCTCACGTAGTCTCTGAAGCATTTAAACTTGAAGGAATAAAAGTAGTATGGGGATTTTTCCCTTGGAAACGTTCATATCAGCAAGCAAAGCACGGAGAAAAATGGGATGCATCTTGCTGTTGGTGGCCTACTAACAAAACCACGGATTCATTTCACCTCAGTGACATCATTAGAAAAACTTCATTCGTTTTTTTTCATCTAAAAAGTTATAAATTTGATTGGGAGTCGATAAATGATTTAAGAGAAATAATTATTGGAGGAACATTGGGATATGATTATGGTGAAGAATTCATGGAGGCGGTCAAAGTAGAAAAACTAAAAGTTGAATACGTTTATAGAGATGAAATTAATTTTAAAAAATTGTTGGCTGGTCGTATATAGATCTTTCCAAATGATCCGCTAGTAGGATATTCACAAATAAATAATAGTATTCTCTCCGATCAAGTGAACCTTATTACACATCATCCTAAAGAGTTTGAAGTAAGCACTCTTCACCTGATCATATCCAAAAAATCAAAAAACGGTTTATTCTTTTTGGAAAAATTCAATTCAGGTTTAAAAAATTGAAAGAAAGCGGCAGGCTTGATCAAATGTTTAAAGATCTTAGTGATGGAAAGTATGATAAACAAACAACCAAATGGAAAAAATAGGTAACTTAACATTTCTTTAACTATAAGTCTTTGGAACGTTTATTCGTCCGAAATATAGGATATTCCCCCTGCCTTTAGACGGACATATATTGATACTGTGACTCGCAATCTTTTAGCCAGCAGCGTTCATATGGTTAATTTACTTTCCGCTCTTTACCACTAGCAGCACGTTTCTTATCTTCTGAATGAACATAAACTGTATCAGTTGTTGCCATACTAGAATGACCAAGGTCTTCTGAAAGATCTTTCAGCGCTCTGCCACGCTCAATTTCCACCGAAGCGCCGGTATGTCTAAGCCAGTGAGCTGAGGCTTCTTTTAGTTTTCTGGCTTTATCTTCTCCTTCTTTTTCTTTCATACGCTCATAGGCATGGTCGAAGACTGTTTGAACAATTCGACTAAGTTGTCGTGAGGTCATTCCACCACGGCCTCTGATTTTCTCTATAATAGGGTTCGTATCGCCTTGAGTAGGCAGATCACTTAGTCCACGAGAAAAACGGTATCGTTTTAGAAATTCAATAAAACACGCAGGAACTGTAACGTCGCGAATTTTGCGACCTTTCCCGTAAATTTTTAACCACCAATTGCTATCATCATCTTCCCAGAAATGACTCATTACCGGAGACCAACCAGTACGTTCTGATAACTCAGAAATTCTTAAAAAAAGCGTTTTTAGGGCTGCGATTAAAAACAAGCTTCGTTCGTGGTTAGGGTCTGAATCCGCTAAATCAACAGCCACATCTAATACGTATTCCCATTGCGCAGTAGTAAGACGCTTAATTTCTTTTACCTGGGTATCTCTAATAAAGTATCGACAATCTTTCTTAGCTATTTGTGCAGGATTTCCGTACAGATACTCTTCATTCATTAAATATTTATAGAACGCGATTACTGCAGTAAATGTTGCTGTTAAGGTTTGCTGAGATGGTCGATACTTATTTTTATCAGGTTTGGTTATTGAATCGCCTTTAGCAAGTTTTAAGCGGAAAGGCGCCCATTTTTTATTAATTACGTTAACGCCGTCTTGCGGTAGAAATTTATCGTAGCTCGCTAAACAAATCCAAGTTAATGGTGGCTGCCAACAAAAGTCAGCATATTCTAAGATGTCAGCTTTTCTAAGCTCATCCATAGGTTTTTCTTTTATTAAGAAAGTCCACAGGAGGAAACGTTCAACTTCATTTCTGAATCTAGAAAAAGTGTGCTCCGATTTATTCCTGCCGATGTACACCAAAAATTCTTGGCCCCACAGCCAATATTTTTTAAACCAAGTTTCATTTTGGTTAAGTAAGTCATTGAGCTGAGGGTAGCCACTAAGGTTGATATTTTTAAGTTCATTGTATATTGGAAACAGTGGTACAGCTAAGGGCTGTGGCATGATTTTGCTCTTATACAGGAATATACACTTATTCTAGCACTACTATACTATGTCGTATACTAAAGAGTATAGGACATAGTAAATATATATCATACTCCCTCTATTAATATTTGAATTGGCCATACACTAAATGTCGCGATTAGCAAAAGTACAACCAATAATACGTCATAGATTAAATTTCACCGGTGTTTTCCTATGAATACCGCAGTGTCTAAAGTAGATGATTTGTAGTAAATAACGCCAGTTCTGTAGGTCAACGACTGTCTGCTTTTGGCCGAGGCTGTGTGAAAACTAATTTCGATCGGTTATTTTTACCAGAAGCATGGCGCTCCCGTAAGTCATGGAGCTCTGCAAGCGGGCGTTGTACATTAATGATCCTACAGAGATTGATCGAAATGTTTAAACATTGTCTTTACCAAGATTCTTGCATACATCCTGATAGATATATTCATATTCTCTTGCACTCGTTTCCCAGTCAAATGCCTGTTTCATTGCTTCACACCGTAATGTAAACAATAAAGCTTTATCATCATATATAACTAATGCTCTTTTTAATGATAGTAGAATCGATTTCGAATCACAGTGTTCAAATACTAAACCAGTTGCCTTCCCTGCTTTAATATTATCAGCGTTTGCATCAACGACTGTATCAGCGAGCCCTCCGGTTTTACGAACGATGGGAAGTGTTCCATATTTTAGACTGTATATCTGATTTAACCCACAAGGTTCATATCTTGATGGCATCAGGAAAAAGTCAGCTGCCGCCTCTATGTTGTGAGCCAAAGATTCGTCGTAACCCACCTGAACTGAAACGTTATTTGGGTATTTTCTAGCTAAATATTGTAAATCAGATTCTATAGTTGCTTCTCCGCTACCGAGTATTGCCCATTGAATGTTGTGCTTAGATAGTGGCGGTATCAGCGTTTGCTCAATTATAGTGGGTAACAGGTCCATCCCTTTTTGATCAACTAGTCGACTAACTACCCCCACTAAAGGAGCGGCATTAGTGGATTTTAATCCTTTTTCAGATTTAAAAAGTGCCTTATTTTTTTCTTTTTCACTGATAGACTCAAGACCGTAAGGATACTTAATATAATGATCTGATTCTGGGTTCCACAGGTCGTAATCTACGCCATTAAGAATACCTTTTACACGGTGTGTATAATAATCAAGTACACTATCTAAGCCATAACCATACTCTGGCGTCATAATTTCTTGCGCATAAGTAGGGCTAACTGTCGTGATAAAATCTGCAAAAACGATACTCGCTTTCAAAAATGAAAAGTTGCCATAAAACTCGAGTTTATCAAATGACCACCACTCATCCGGGAGCTTCAATAACTTAAACACCTCATAATTAAATACCCCTTGGTAGGCCAGATTATGGATCGTAGCGACGGTTGCAGGCCGATTCGGATGCAACGATAGCAACGCAGGTATTAAACCACTATGCCAATCATTGCAATGAACGACGGTCGGAGTCCACTGGGTTAGCGTATTGCCGAGCGCTAAGTCTTCGGCTACTCGACATAACAAAGCAAAACGCTGACAGTTGTCAGACCAATCATTTTTTGCCAAGTTGAGATAAGGCCCACCCGGACGGTTAAAATATTCAGGGCAGTCGACTAACCAAACTACCTGCCCCGTATCAGCTACATGCCCCTCAATAAGGTCTATAGTTTTAACCACGCCAATATCAACGGTTATTTTTGCAATAATCCTATTCCCTACGAGGTTTTCTAATGCTTGTGGGTAAGCTGGCATTAACACTTTAACGTCATGGCCGAGCTTCAGTAATGCTTGTGTTAAGCCGGCAGTCGCATCGGCCAATCCGCCGGTTTTTATTAAAGGGTAATACTCACTGGTAACAAAAAGAACACGCTCCATATTATTGTAATCCCGATCTTTTCAATATGATTCCTGCCAGGGGCGGTAATTTTATATATATTGAAAAAGATTGCCCCATACACGGTGTTTTTTGTGCAACTATATTGTGTCCATTAAATACATTACTCCCTTCATAGTAGGTAGAATCTGAATTTAATATTTCGTTATAGCCACCTTCATGCGGTACACCAATTTGATAATTATTCCTCACGACAGGCGTAAAATTCAAAAGAACAATAACAAAATCTTCATTTGATTTGCGCTGAAAACAGATAATAGATTGCGAACTATCATGACAATCAAGCCATTCAAACCCATTAGCTTCGAAATCATGTTGATGAAGTGCAGGCTCCTCTTTGTAAAGATGGTTAAGGTCAGAAACTAATTTCTGAACCCCTTGTTGATAAGGAAATTCTAACAACGGCCATTCGAGTGATCTATCGTGACACCACTCGTTACCATGAGCGAATTCATCTCCCATAAACAGGTGTTTCTTTCCAGGTAAGGTATACATATAAACAAACAGCAGTCTTAGATTCGCAAATCGTTGCCAGTCATCCCCTGGCATTTTGTTTAGCAAAGAGCGTTTACCATGAACCACTTCATCATGGGAAAGTGGTAATACAAAGTTTTCAGAAAAGGCGTAAAGCAATCCAAAGGTCAGTTTGTCATGAAAGAACTTTCTATGGATTGGATCTTGCTGAAAATACGCCAAGGTATCGTTCATCCAACCCATGTTCCATTTCATACTAAAACCTAAGCCCCCTAAATAAACAGGGCCCGACACCTGAGGCCAGGAAGTTGACTCTTCTGCAATAACCACGGCGCCCGGATGGTATAAATGCAGAACACTATTTACTTCTCTAAGAAATTCAATTGCCTCAAGGTTTTCATTTCCACCATAGATATTGGGCGTCCATTCGCCCTCTTCACGGGAGTAATCTAAATAAAGCATGGAGGCCACAGCATCTACGCGTAATCCATCAATATGAAACTCCTCCAGCCAATAGAAAGCGCTGGATAATAAGAAATTTTTAACCTCTGTACGCCCGTAGTTAAATATTAATGTTCCCCAGTCTTTATGCTCTCGTCGTCCTGGATCTTCATGCTCGTACAAGTTAGACCCGTCAAAATTCGCCAGTGCATGTTCATCTCGGGGAAAATGGCCAGGAACCCAATCTAAAAAAACACCAATATGGTTATTGTGGCACTTATCAATAAGGTACTTAAGGTCATCAGCCGTTCCAAAACGACTAGTCGCAGCAAAATATCCGGTTGCCTGATACCCCCAAGACCCGTCAAAAGGATGTTCAGTCACTGGCATGAGTTGAATATGAGTAAAACCAAGCTTAAGCACATAAGGAACGAGTTGTTCAGCTATCTCTCGATAATTTAGGAACTCACCTTCAATCCCCCTTTTCCATGACCCTAAGTGAAGTTCATAAATGCTAATGGGAGATTGTAACCAGTTCCATTCTTGGCGTAGCGCCATCCATGTATTATCTCTCCATCTATAATGACCGCAGTGAACAATGGAAGCAGTACTGGGTCTAAACTCAAATTGTTGGCCATAGGGGTCAGATTTAACGAGTATTTCTCCAGAATCTCGTTTTCGAATCTCGTATTTATATAATGTGCCAGGCATAACGCCGGGTAAAAAAAGTTCCCATACTCCACTAGCCCCCCTGCTCCTCATTGGGCAAACTCGACCATCCCAATGATTAAAATCACCAACCACACTCACCCTTTCGGCATTTGGGGCCCAAACAGAAAACAAAACACCTGCTATACCGTCAATTTCTGTAGGATGAGCGCCTAGAATTTTGTACGCATGCCAGTGTGAATCAAACCCAAAGCGATGTAATTCATCTTCAGGTATTTGAGGAGAAAAAGAGTAAGCGTCATAAAATATTGAACAACTCCCATCATGTTTTTCCTGAATAATCAGTGGATGCTCTGGTAAATTCTTACGAAGCCCTTGCCATATAAATAGTCCAGAATTACCAATTGGCTGAAGAGTTTCTTCTCCGCCATTCGTACGAAAAACAAGTGACTTCGAACCTGGCCTGAAAACAGTTGTGACAATATGTTTAGCCGATTCTCCAGCTATTACCTGAGGACCTAATACAGAGAAAGGATTGTAATGACGTCCTTCAATTAGTAACTGCTGGCCATCAGTAAGTTCTATTTTGGAGGCAGTTCTCACGATAAAATATCCATTTTTATACCGATTAGATATTACAACTAAGTGAATATTTGAATTACTTTATAACCAGCTATAAAAAAAGCCTTTGTAAAAAATAATTCATTTAAATACAGAGAGTTAACGATTATCTATTACAAAATATTATTAAGTAAATTTTCTTGAATTTTTTGAAAGCTGGGTCCATATTTTACTCACAGTTAGGTAGGCTATTATTTAATCAACACGCCTTCAATGGAAGATAAAAGGACTTGTTCATGAGCACTGGTCAGTCATACATAAGTACTCCGTTTCTTACTGATACCCTGGCACTTATACTTGCAGGCGGTGCGGGCACTCGGTTGAAAACGCTCACTCGCTGGCAAGCAAAGCCTGCTGTTTCTTTTGGTGGAAAATACCGCACCATTGATTTCTCGTTATCTAACTGTGTTAACTCTGGCATGAGAAAGATCAGTGTTCTTACACAGTACAAATCACAAACACTCAATACGCATATTAGTCGAGCATGGAATATTTTCCATCCAGGTCTTGGAGAATTTATCGAACTAATACCTGCACAGCAACGAGTCAAAGACTCTTGGTATACCGGTACTGCTGATTCGGTTTTTCAGAATATTGATATTATTCGTCAGCATAACCCTAAATACGTACTGGTATTGGCTGGGGACCACATTTATAAAATGAACTACGCCAAGATGCTTGCACATCATATTGAAACGGGCGCTGATATGACCGTGGGAAGTATTGAGGTTCCTCTAAAAGATGCCACTGAATTCGGCATCATGACGGTTGATGATGATTGGTGGATTAAGGAATTTAGTGAAAAACCAGCTAATCCCTCTTCATTGTCAGACCGCCCTGGCTACGCTTTGGCTTCAATGGGAATCTACATATTTAATATTGAGTTTCTATTGGACGAGATCATCAGTGACAGTAGAAACACTAATTCAAGTCATGATTTTGGAAAAGACATTATTCCCTGCAATATTAGTGATCATAGAATTTCTGCCTACCCGTTCCAAGACCCGGAAACCAATGAAGCCGCTTACTGGAAAGATGTAGGAACCATTGACAGTTACTATCGGGCAAATATAGAACTAATGAAGGTAACTCCCAGCCTTAATCTCTATGATAAACAGTGGCCTATCTGGACCTATCAGCGACAGCTACCGCCTGCTAAATTCGTTTTCGATGATGATGGCCGTCGAGGAATGGCTGTAGACTCTATGGTCTCTGCAGGTTGTATCATTTCAGGAGCGAGCATAAAACATTCACTGTTATCCAACAATGTAAGAGTACATAGTTTTTCAACCGTTGAAGACAGCGTTATTCTTCCAGATGTAGACATCGGCAGAGATTGTATTATTAAAAACGCAATTATCGGTGAAGGTTGCCATATTGCACCTGGTACGGTTATTGGTGAAAACAGGGAGGCCGATAGCAGGCGCTTTTATGTGTCAGATGAAGGCGTAATTCTGGTTACAAATGATATGTTTGACCCGGTATTGAACCATGTTGCCTGAACAAGGACATAACCATGATTCATCGAAGAGCCACAGTCTTCCAATTAAAGTAGTAATATGCTGGCACATGCACCAGCCCTATTATAAAAATAGGCTTACAGGTGAGTTTGCCCAACCCTGGACTTACCTTCATGCAATTAAAGATTACATCGATATGGCCACAATCCTTGAGATGGTGCCCACAGCACAGGCAGTTATTAACTTCTGCCCGATTCTGCTAGACCAAATAGATGAGTACGCCTTACAGGTTAACGCCTTTTTAAACGATAAAACTCCGATCACTGACCCGCTGTTATCTTCGCTTACATTGCACCTTGCGCCAAAGTCAGAAAAACAGCGAACCAAATGGATAAAGCAATGTTTACGGGCTAATGAAAATCGATTGATCAAGCGTTTTAAACCCTATGATCGCTTAGTAAAAATAGCTAAAGAAGCACTGCATTCAAAAGAGCTTCTAAAGTACCTCAATGACCAATTCTATTTCGACTTACTGGTTTGGTACCACCTCGCCTGGCTGGGTGAGACCGTAAGGATGAGTGACCCTGAGGCGCAAGCGCTGGTGAAACAGAAAAAAAACTATCAATATAACGATAGAATGCAACTTATTCAATTGATTGGAAAGCTACTCACAAATGTGATTCCAAAATACAAAAAACTACAGAGAAGTGGCCAAATTGAGCTCAGCATGACGCCATTTAGTCACCCAATTATGCCCCTAATGCAAGATATGCAAGCCGGCTGCGACGCCGAAGAACTCCCACTGCCACAAAGTACCTACCCCATCGGGGATGAGCGCGTAACATGGCAACTTGAGACCGGTAAAGAATCCTTTCAGAACCATTTTGGTATAAAACCTACTGGGTGCTGGCCTTCAGAAGGGGGCGTTAGTGAGAAAACTTTAATAGCCGTTGAAAAAGCTGGATTCAAATGGATTGCTACTGGCGAAAGCGTTTTACAGAATAGTCTAAAGAGGCAAGTTTCAAATACCCCCAAATGTATTCATCGCGCCTATCAAGTGAAGGATATTAAGCTAAGTTGTTTCTTCCGTGATGACAACCTTTCAGACTCTATCGGTTTCACTTATACCAACTGGCATGGTGATGATGCCGTAAACAATATTATCCACCACCTTGAGAATATTCGCGAAGCGTGTATCGATGACTGCAACAAAGTGGTATCGATTGTTCTTGATGGAGAGAATTGCTGGGAGTACTACCCAAATAACGGCTACCACTTTCTCACCGCTCTCTATCAAAAATTATCTACCCACAAGCTGATTGAGTTAACAACCTTTGCTGACTTTGTAGTGAAAAATCGAGATAACGTACGATTAGATAACCTTGTTGCGGGGAGCTGGGTTTACGGCACTTTCTCAACATGGATAGGCCATGAAGACAAAAATCATGGCTGGGATTTATTAAATGAGGCCAAACACTGTTTTGACCAAGTTATCAGTGAGGGAAAACTAACTGAAAGCCAATTGGAACAAGCACAAATACAAATGGCGATTTGTGAAGGGTCTGACTGGTTCTGGTGGTTCGGTGACTACAATGCTAATGAGTCTGTTAGTGATTTTGATCAACTATATCGGACGCATTTAAAAAACCTCTATTTAGTATTAGGGTTAACACCACCGGCAGAACTAGATAAAGCTATTTCCGTAGGAGCTGGAACTAGTTCTTCCGAAAACGCAGGCACAATGAGGCGCGGACAGAAGTCTTCATAAATCAGTACTAATAACCATTGTGGTTACTTATGAATGCGGCACAATCTTCTCGTAATGCGGGTGTATTGTTACACCCAACTTCACTTCCCGGATCTTATCGTCTGGGTAATTTGGGGCATGAGGCATTCCACTTTATAGATTTTCTAAATCAATGTGGCTTCACCTACTGGCAGATGTTGCCATTAGAACCTACCAACGAGGAGCTATCGCCCTACCAAAGTACTTCGGCTTTTGCTGGTAATGATCGATTGATCTCTCCTGAAATACTGGCTAATCAAGGTTTAATTAGCCACTTACCAGAACAACTCAATACTGAGCTAGATATCCAACAGATGATTGTTGAGGTATGGGAGAAGTTACATTGTTCAGAATATGCTAAGTGGCGAGCTGAATTTGAAGCTTTTAGAGAAGAACAGAAAACCTGGTTAAGAGATTTCGCCTTGTTCAGCGCTATAAAAGAACAACAGCACCAACGCCCATGGAACCAGTGGCCAAAAGACCTAAAAAACCATGATCAACACGCTCTGCAAATTGTCGAAAAAGCATTAGATAATGCTATGAAAATTAAGGAACTTGAACAGTTCTTATTTTTCAAACAATGGCACTCAATAAAAAACTATGCAAATGAACGAAATATAAAACTGATTGGCGATTTGGCCATATTTGTTTCACACGACAGCGCAGATGTGTGGAGCAATCAGTCACTGTTTAATCTTGATGATAAAGGCTCTCCAATTACCGTTGCAGGGGTCCCCCCTGACTATTTCTCAGAAACGGGTCAACGTTGGGGTAACCCTCATTATCGTTGGGATGTTATGCAGGAAAACCAGTTTAAATGGTGGAATCAAAGAGTCGCCCACATGTTAAAGTCGTTTGACCTTATTCGGATTGATCATTTTAGGGGGTTCAATGCCTATTGGGAGATACCCGCCTCAGAAGAAACAGCAATAAATGGACGCTGGGTAGATGCTCCTGGTTATGCACTGTTTGAAACGCTACAACAAAGCCACCCTAACCTCCCTTTTATAGCAGAAGATCTTGGGATTATAACCGAAGAAGTAATAAAGCTTAGGATGCACTTTCAGCTACCTGGCATGAAAATTCTACAATTTGCATTTAACGACGGTGGAACAAATCCTTACCTCCCACACAACCATGCTCATAACAGTGTGGTGTACACGGGAACCCACGATAACAATACAACGGTCGGTTGGTTTAATGAGAGTGGAGACAACCTTCGATCAACTGTTAACGAATATCTTGGCCACCCTGAAGAGCCAATGCCATGGCCTCTTATTCGAGCTGCATTGGCTTCTGTTAGTTCGCTGGCAGTTATACCAATGCAAGACTTATTATGCCTTGATCAACACCACAGGTTCAATACTCCGGGAACAACGACGGACAATTGGAAATGGCGTTTTCAGTGGGATTGGGTCCCTGAAAGTTTACCTGAACAACTAAAAAAAATGCTTAAAGTCTATGGTCGACTGCAGTGAGGTGGTAGCGAACAGATACTATTTCAGCTTTAAGCTACGCATTCGATTAATGGTCGCGGCTAACTCCTGAATACGTGGCATAGCAAGCGTTCCTGTAATATAGGGCGTAATTGAGTCTAATCCCTGTTGCTCAACTTCTTTAAGTAATTGACGAAGATCGTCAACTAGGCCTTCGGAAACAAGCATCTCGCTGATTCGTTCGTGGTAATAGCGAATTAAGAAGCCTATAGCCAACAATTGGGCATTGTCTGCCAATTGCTCTACCTTTGACACATCAACCTCTCCTGAACCATAACGTAAACGACGAGTGTCAAAAGCCTGAATTTTTTCCTTAGTTGTATTGCTAGTACCATTGCCGCGCGGATTTAAACAGGAAATATCTATTACTCGCGGGGTACTTGCTCTAATTAAAGGTAAATTTTGCTGTTTTAAGGGTGTATTGTCGGCAAGTGCTTTCGCTTCTTTGGTTACATCTTTTGCGACATAGTTATCCATCATAATGACGTTATCGGCAACAGCAAAATAATCACCTGAGCCACCCATAACGATAATGGTAGAAACGCCGTTCTGTTTTTCCATAACATGCACACGACTCACTAAAGGTGTAATGGGTTCCTTCTCTTTTGCAACCAGAGCCTGCATACGCTGATCTCTTATCATAAAGTTGGTTGCAGACGTATCTTCATCAATTAACAATAATTTAGTTTGGGTTTCGAGTGCTTCCATTATGTTACTTGCCTGAGACGTACTTCCACTCGCATCTTGTGTAGAAAAATTATGGGTATCCTTTCCCTGGGGAAGATTGTCTACAAAGGGACTTATATTCACACCGGTTATCGCTCGTCTATCTTCTGCTCTAATTTTACAAGCATTAGCAATAGTAACGACACGCTCCCTGCCATCTCCTGGTATGTAGTCGTATACGCCTCGCTCTAAAGCATGTAATAACGTAGATTTGCCATGAAAGCCACCCCCTACAATCAAGGTCACGCCTTTTGGAATACCCATTCCCCGAATCATTTTTCCATTGGCTTGTTTAAGTTCTACTGCCAGTGATTTTGGCGTTTTGAAAATAACTGAATTTAACAGCGGTGTTTCATCAACACCACTTTTACGAGGTAATATTGAGCCATCAGCAATAAATGAAACTAGCTTATTTTCTGTAAGTTGTGTTCTTAAGAAGCATTGATTTTCTACTGAAAAAATATGGTCAGTCAATTGTGGGGGATCTTCACTACCATTTTTTAGAAATGCATCTGTCGCCATTGCTACAACAGAGGGTAATTCACTCAAGCACATTACTTGTGCTTGCTTAGTATCAATGTTTCTTAGATTTGCAGGCAAACCAATACGAACTCGAACCTCAACACACTCTTTTGTTACCAGTACTGCATTTCGTTTTAACACCTCCTGGCCATAGTTTACGATACTGATCTCACCGCTTTTTCCTGAGCCCCTGTTACCTTTTACCCTAGATTTAATAGCCTTGAAAAATTGACGACCAATATAATCTTCTAAAGCGCGTTTACGCGTTGTGTTGTTATACAGCGATTCAGGGAGGTCTTTCGTACTGGTTTTAATTAATAAGCGACAACGTGATGGATCAGCAAAAGGGTCGCCCTGAACATGATCGATACGAAATATAAAACCAGGAAAGTGATAGTCACCCTTAAGTTGTTTATAGGCTCGATAGCTTTTTTTATGGATTTCAGATAACTGATTTTTTAAACGATCCATTAATTGTCACCACTAGCGTTCTATGGAGGGCTATCAAGCGTTATCGGTCGTCGATAAATAATGTGGTACACAAGCCCTACAAATACACTGCCACCTACAATATTACCCAATATGACGGGCAGGATATTACCAAAGAAACCAAACACAGATACCGCTTCGTAATCCGAGCCTACCTCCCCAAAGAGTTTGACTAATATGGCAAGAGGAATAATAAACATGTTAGCGATACTATGTTCAAAACCAGCGGCAACGAATGCTGATATAGGAAAGACAATCGCTACCGCTTTATCAACGACACTTCGACCCGCGAGCGCCATCCACACAGCCATACACACAAGAATGTTACAAAGTACGCCCCTGAAAAACGCCGTCCAGAACGGCAAGGTGCATTTAGCAGCGGCTATTTTGAGGTACTGCTCTGCAACAGCTCCATTATTCATGTCTGTATGCCCAGACATAAATACCAATAATGCAAGTCCAACAGCCCCAACAAAGTTAGCGAGACAAACAATAAGCCAGTTTTTCAAAAGTTCTTGGGTCGAAATTTCTCCACCAGCCCACGCCATGGCCAGAAGATTATTGCCGGTAAATAGCTCTGCTCCAGCTACAACAACAAGGATTAACCCTAACGAAAAAGCAAGACCGCCAAGTAGTTGACCGGTGGCAAAACTAAGAGAAGCATCAGATTTTATTAGCACAAAATAGACGCCACCTAGTCCAATGAATGCACCGGCAAGAACCCCTAACATAACCATAGACATAATTGGTAAACGAGCCTTCACAGCCCCCATCGTCTTCACTTTCTTAGCAATTTCCTTGGGGGAAAACGCATCAAACCCAAAAATCTCAGACATAGATCCTTCTCATTTTAAGCGAAATCTACTTCTTTGTTCTTTGTTCTTTGTTCTTTGTTCTTTGTTCTTTGTTCTTTGTTCTTTGTTCTGTTTTAACAACTGAGCCTGGCTTGTTAATCAGCTCTCGTAACTGTTCATACAAACTTCCAATACTATGGCTATTGAAATCGGGTAATCCTTTATTCTTAAGTTCAAAAATTCGACCAGGCTGAGTACCTGGTGGTATCTTGAGTATTAAAGCCCCATCAAGACAAGCAATATTTAACTTACAGCCAAGAACGGCATCAGTAATGGCTATTTTTCTTGATGTAATCAGGGCAGCCCCTTGTCGTTCAAAACGTGGGTCTGATTCTGTGTGAACTTCTACAAAGAGGTCTCCAGAGATCCCTTCTTTGTTTGGCGCTGGCATGCCATGGCCTACAACTCTTAGTGTCATTCCCTCTTCTATTCCCTTGGGAGTGGAGTCAGCCATTATAAAATAGAGCTTGAGTCGTCTTCGTTATTCATTACAGGAACACCATCTTATTATTAAGTAATTATATCTTTAATTTTATCAGCCAACTTACTTGAATCCGTAGATATGGTTACCTTTGGTTTCATGGGTTGAATCGTCGAAGATTTAATCAACAACTCGCCTACTTTCCCTTCAAAAGAAATGCCCATTTCTATATCTTCTTCACCGCCGTCATCCTGAAGTTGGATTGCTGTAACAATGTCATTTATTTTTTTAGAATTTAACGATGAATTTAGTTCACCTGAGACGGTTTCAAGTGTCGACTTTAATTGTTCTACCCCTTTATCAAGATTAATTGTATACATACTATTAGCCTCACAATTACTTGTTGTTACATTGATAAATGTTGCCTTATGTCTTCTGGCGTATGAATGGTCAGGTTTTTGTCAATTTCTCCTCTTATTGTACTGACCACCTCAGAATGAAGGTGAGGTCTCAATAATCCAAGCATTGCAGGGGCTGCAATGACATACAGATTATTATAATTTTTTTCAATTCTAGCCTTATAAAGTCGTTCGCTTATACTCTTGGCAAATCGGTCAACCTCATGATGTTTGGCATCACTCTCACCGTTAACGCCATGAGATCCACTACCGCTTGCATTAAATTCGGCTCCCGCTTTATCTGATACAATACCTTGCTCTGTTAACCTTGCTGATGGATTGGTTAAAGTCTCAAACTCATCCAGTTCTCCCTTTGACTTATCATAAGAAAATAAACGTGCACGGCTTGAATCTGCTGCTACGACCCATGTTGTCATTAGAAAATCCTCCGTCAAAATTCTTCATTTACAATCTACAGACTTTACAACCACAACATACAGCCAAGCTCAAACCGTTGGCTTAGTAAGGTGTGGTATGGGTACATTCGAATCTGGTAGCATTGAAGCCCGGATGTCGTTGAGGTAGTTGATAGACTAAATAGTGCTTTTCCATCATCTAGCATCTGCTTAAACGATAGCTCCTCACAGCCATATTGAATGAATTCCCCTATTTCAGACTCTAGCCCTAATAAACAATCTACCGCTACATCGCCTGGAGTGAGACCTTTCAGATCGATTGCAACATCGACCGTCAATGATTCCCCCATTATGAGTATGGCACTGACTTCATCGTATCGTTCAATAGTAACGCCTGGCCAAGTCTGTTTTACCTTCTTCTTCCAGTGTGCAAGCTGTTTTGCACCCTCGTAATCATTTTTAGCTAAACGTAACCCCATTTCTTTTGCTGGCGCATAAAAATCCACCAAATAATCCATTACCATACGCTGTGCGTTAAATGCTGGAATCAGAGAGATCATTGAAGCCTTAGATTTTTCTATCCATCCACTTGAATAACCACTCCCATCTCTGCGGTAATAAAGCGGCAACACTTCATATTCCAACAATTCAAACAGCTCGTTTGCCTCCTCTTGGTCACGAAACTCAGGAGAAAATTGATCGCCATGAGGGGTAATAGCCCAGCCGTTGTTACCTTGATAACCCTCCCCCCACCAACCATCTAAAACACTTAGGTTAAGCACACCGTTGATTGCCGCTTTTTGCCCGGAAGTACCGCTGGCCTCCAAAGGGTATTCTGGTGTATTAAGCCAAACATCTACCCCCGCAACCAGCACTCTCGATATGCTTAAATCGTAGTTTTCAACCAGAATGATCTTGCCTTCAAATTGAGGCATACGTGAAAACTCATTGATACGTCGAATTAGTTCTTGCCCAGGTACATCATGTGGGTGCGCTTTGCCTGAAAAAATGATAATAGCGGGGTGTTCTGGATCGTTTAAAATTCGTGCTAGCCGCGCCTCATCCGAAAAGATGAGCGCTGCACGTTTATAGGTCGCGAAACGGCGAGCAAACCCAAATACCAGCAAATCGGGCTGTGTTGGGTCTAAATACTGGGTGAGTCTTGCAATCTGTGGGTCACTAAGTCCATTTCTGCGATGCTGAATCTTTACTCTGGATGATATTGCTTCAAGCATACGCGCTTTGAGCGACTGCCTTACGCTCCAAAACTGGTGGTCAGGCACTGATTTGATAATGTTCCAATATTCCGGGTTTCTAAGAGCTTTCTGCCAGCTGGCACCGAAACGGAGATCAAATAAATTGATCCACTCTCTAGCCAGAAAGGTAGGGATATGAACCCCATTGGTGATATAGCGAATAGGACTCTCTCTAGAAGGAACCTGTGGCCATATATATTGTTCCATTTGAGAGGCAACTGAACCGTGTATTTCACTAACACCGTTATGGTGCCGAGAACCTCTCAGCGCCAAAGCCGTCATATTAAAGCCGTGTTCGTTTAAAGGGCTTACGCCATATCTCAAAAACTCACTCATCGGTATTCCCAATAAGCTAACGTATTCACGAAAATACTGTTCGACCAGCTCATTATCGAACACATCATGCCCTGCAGGTACAGGGGTATGCGTTGTAAATACCGTATTAGCGGCCACCACTTCTAAAGCAGAATAAAAATCGACACCTTGCTCCACTAGCATTCGGCATCGTTCTATAATTTGAAATGCGGAGTGTCCTTCATTGATATGCCATATCGTTGGCTCCAGCCCAAGGGCTACCTGTGCTCTGACCCCTCCTATTCCTAAGGCCATTTCCTGTAATAGCCGATTAGTTTTATCTCCGCCATATAGCTGGTAGGTTATTTGTCTGTCATCCAAACTATTGGTTTCTATATCACTATCTAGCAGCAGTAATGAAATGTGTCCGACTATGGCTCTCCACACTCTTAGTTGGAGCTCCCTTCCTGGCAAGTCAATCTTAACCACAAGTGGCTCGCCACTTTTATCGTGCACTACTTCGATGGGTAACTCTTCGAAATTAGAAGGGTGATAATGAACTATTTGTTTACCAGCTCCATCTATTTTTTGCAAAAAATAGCCCTGTCGATAGAGCATCCCAACCCCGACAAATGGAACACCTAAGTCACTGGCGGCTTTACAATGATCACCGGCTAATATTCCAAGTCCGCCAGAATAAATGGGTAAACTTTCATGAAGACCAAATTCAGCACAAAAATAAGAGACGAGATCTTGTTCTACATTTATATACGGAGACAGGCTATCTACGTCAGCGCTGTTTAGGTAACTATCGAATGCGAATAAAGCCTTTTGAAATTCTTGAATAAACGTAGAGTCTTTAGCGGCTGCTTCTAAACGAGTTTGTGAGATGCGACGAAGAAAGAGTTTGGGGTTATGGCCACTGCTTGCCCACAGATCTTTATCCAGTCGGTAAAATACACCCCGAATCTCACAGTCCCAACTGTAAATGAGATTATTAGCCAGATCTTCTAGGCGCTTTAATTCCTTTGGGATTCTGGGCTGTACTTCAAGACTATAACGAGTACCAGGCATTGTTCTTCTCATCCAAAAAAGATCAGTAACACACCGCTTAAAGATACTGTGATATTTAAAAGTATTTCGTAGATAAAACTACACGCTTTTATAGTTCTTTAACTAAAATCAGTATAGGCAATAAAGCACGATTATACACAAGCTAAAATGAATATTTCTTAATCAAATTGGCTTATATTTTGATTTAACGTTTTTTTATGAATACGAGATATTTATGATTAATGTTGGTGATATTGGAGGTACCAAGTCTCAGTTTCAAATTTTCAATAATCATCATACTTCCGGTCAGTTTGTGAGCTTTGAAAATAGAAACTTTGAGTCAGTTGACCTGCTATTAGATAGGCTGCCAATACAACCAAAGTCACCCGATGTCACCGCATGTTATCTGGCAGTGGCCGGCCCTGTAAAAAATAACACCTGTACGATGACTAACCTTAATTGGCTTATTGATGGTAAAACCATAACGAGTCGATACCCAGGTGCAGAGGTTAAAATAATTAACGACCTCGAAGCAACAGCGTTATCTATTCCCTATCTTGAGGAACGTGATGTTCATTTTATCCAAGGGAAATGCATTACTCCTTTTGAGAATATTTCAGTATTGAGTGTTGGTACAGGATTAGGCCAAGCGACATTAACAATGAATAAAGAAAGCAAGCTCCCGCCCTGCGCAATTACAGGAGAAGGCGGACATTGCGACTTTGCTCCACATACAAGCCTAGAGTTAGAGCTACTCCACTATATTTGGAAGCAGAATCAATCAGACAACAATAAACAACCAGTTTGTCTCGAACAGCTAATTTCTGGCCAAGGACTCCCCAGTATATTGAACTTTTTTAAACACACCACAAACAACTACGAACTACAGAATGATCCTTTACCAAACGCTAATATTAACGCAGAAATTTTACGTCTCGCGGACACTGATCCTAATTCAATCTATAGGAAAACCGTTGACCTTTTTTTGGACTTAATAGCAAACGAATTAGGTAATATGGCATTACGAACATTGAGCCGGGGCGGAGCGATTGTTGCGGGTGGAATGGCCCCTCGTATACTGCCATTTATTAACCAAGTTCGTTTTCTCTCTAGGTTTTCAGACAAAGATACCTTTTCTAGCTTACTCAAAACGTTTCCGGTAGCGTTTTGTCTTAACCCAAAAGCGCCCCTTATAGGGCTTTATTCGAGGTACGCATGCTTGTAAGTGGACTATCTAGCCAAGAGGCCGCGGCAAGGCTTAAACAGTTTGGCTATAACCAATTACCTGAAAAACGTGGAGACAGTCTATTTTTAATTTTTGCTCGTCAGTTCAACAGCCCTTTCGTTTATGTACTTGTTGTTGCGGCATTTGTTTCCTTTGGTTTGTCTCAAAATCTAAATGGTATTTTTATATTCATTGTTTTACTTATTAATTCGTCTATTGGCACTATTCAGGAATATTCTGCCCAGCGCGCCGCTGAAGCTTTAAAGAAGATTGTTCCACAGCATGCATCAGTGATCAGAGACGGAATTACTCGTACCATTAATGCGGTAGAGCTCGTACCTGGTGATCTGGTATTGCTGGTATCAGGTGACAAAGTACCTGCCGACATAAACCTAACTCAAAGTCAGGCTCTGTTAATTAATGAATCCATTTTAACAGGGGAATCATTAGCCTCAGCCAAGACGGCTGGAACGCGGGTAGCAGAAGACGCACCACTAACAGAGCAAGACGGTACAGCGTTTGCGGGCACTCTTGTGACGCATGGGCGTGGTCAAGGCGAGGTCATTTCTACGGGCGCTGCCTCTCAGGTAGGCATGATTGCATCTGAAATTGGTTTTAAGGGCCGTAGTAAATCCCCTTTATTACGGCGTATCGAGCGATTCACCGTTAAAATTTCATATAGTGTATTAGTCGTTATTGCGGTTCTTTTTTTAATCACCATAGCTCGTGGCTCTAGTCTTTCTGACGTTTTTTTGCTGGGTGTCGCGCTAGCCGTTTCGGCGATACCAGAGGGGCTCCCTGCAGCTATAACTGTAGCGCTAGCAATCGGTATGCGACGAATGGCAAAAGTGAATGTTATTGTTCGTAAGTTGGTTGCTGTTGAGTCGCTGGGGTCTTGTACCTACATCGCATCCGATAAAACAGGCACCTTAACAGTAAATGAAATGACCGTAAAAGTGATTCAGTTAGCTGATGGTCAGAGGTATTTAATTTCAGGAGAAGGTTTAGATCTACACGGCGAGTTAATTCCAGATACTGAAACTCCAGATTCAGAAAATTATGAGCCACCAGAGGCGCTCCCATTATTAATACTAACCTCAATGCTCGCCAATGAAGCTGAACTTTCTTTTCATGATGGTAAGTGGCATGCCAATGGTGACGGTGTTGATGCAGCCCTTTTAGTCATGGGTGCCAAATTTGGGTTTGACCTACAGCATATAAAACAGAACTACCCTGAGCTGGGGTGTATTCCCTATGAGTCTGAAAATGCATTTTCTACAAGCAACAATATTATTGACGGTATTCATTACGTACACGTGAAAGGCAGTGCCGAGAAGGTTACAGCAATGTGCACACAGTCTTTCAACGGAAAGACTTTGGATCATTCGCTTATTGATCAACATGTCAATGAATTAGCCGTTCAAGGGTACCGAGTGCTGGCTATCGCCAGAGGAAAACTACACTCTGATAAATTTAACCCTGAAGCGGAGTTAAAAGGCTTAGTCTTTTTAGGGCTCGTAGGGATGATTGACCCACTAAGACCAGAGGCGTGTAAAGCTGTTGAGCATTGCCAACAATCAAAAATACAGGTAGCCATGATCACTGGGGATCACCCCAAAACGGCGCTGGCATTGGCTCGTGAACTTAATATTGCGGATGAAAAGACAATACCCGTGACCGGTTCAGATATTAATCATGCCGCGCAGCAAGGGGCTGAACCATTAGGGCGCTTAGTCGCATCATCCAATGTATTCGCCCGCGTTGAGCCCGTGCAGAAGCTACAAATAGTCGAGCAACTAATTGCTCAAGGGCATATTGTTGCTGTAACGGGTGACGGGGTTAATGATGCTCCTGCGCTACGTCATGCTCATGTAGGCGTTGCTATGGGCGGGCGTGGAACTGACCTTGCCAGAGAAAGTAGTGACCTAATTTTAACCGATGATAACTTTGCGTCTATTGTGCAGGGCATTAAGCAAGGGCGTGTTGTTTATAACAACATTCGAAAGGTAGTTTTCTTACTAATATCAACTGGTGCAGCTGAAATCACCCTATTTATCATGAGTGTTCTGTTCAATTACCCAATCCCCCTATTCCCAATCCAATTACTATGGCTCAACCTGGTAACCAATGGCATTCAAGATGTTGCACTCGCTTTTGAGCCTGAAGAAGGTAATGAACTTTCTCGTTCACCCAGGCCTCCTAAAGAGCCCATTTTTAATCGACTGATGCTTGAAAGAGTGATTGTTAACGCCATCGTAATGGGAGGCTTAGCGTTTTTTGTCTTTGTTTTCTCATTAAACCAGGGTGTCAGTGTAGAGTCAGCCAGAAACACCACGTTGTTGTTAATGGTATTGTTCGAAAACGTACATGTTTTAAACAGCCGCTCTGAACATCAATCTATATTCCAGCAAGCTTTTTTGGGTAATCCACTACTACTTTTTGGAATGCTAGCAGCACAAACGATCCATATAGCCGCTATGTACACACCTGGCTTAAAAGACGTATTACAAATTGAACCCGTAACCATTGAACTCTGGGGAACACTGTTATCTATCGCATTAATACTGATAGTGGTTGATGAAATACATAAAAGAATAAACAAATATAAATTAATAGATTTGTAAAAAGTGTCGAATCTTACTTTGGATGAAATATCTGTGAATATATATAGAATGCCATTCGTTCTTGGTGTCATGAAATTCTATCTCTGCACAATAAATCTATTTGTACTGTTGGCTTCTATCATCAAAGTCGTTCTTTGAGGCGGGTTACGAGCAGCGAAATCTATTAGATATCGTGTTAGGCATATCACAAAAAATCATGAGCAATCATGTGGATCATCTGACTGAAATACCTGTTGAGGAGCTATAAGAAAGTTTTTTTGCAGCAAGTGGGTGACCTCTTTTGCCAGAACGGGCTTGCAGCAATAGAATCCCTGGATTTCATCACAGTTTAGTTCCTGTAGTGTTTCTAACTGATGCTTGGTTTCTATGCCTTCTCCAATGATACGCATACCTAGGCTGTGTTTGAATCGTCTGCGATGCGTATAAAGCCTTAGGGCAATAGTAGACCGCGGTCTGGGTGGTTCCACCGTATTAGCGCCTCAACCCCTTCCTTCGGACAGCCTGATTTGAGGTTGGTAGTACAATTCGAACTCGCTGTTTTCCATGGCTTTACCCAAGCCCTTTTCGATGAGTGCGTGTTCTATGCTACTCTCTGCCAGCTCCGTGGTGAAAAACTGGAAATTGTTTTTTCCTCTTGCCTTTGCATTGTACATCGCGGTATCTGCCGCATTTAACAAAGTATCGCTGTCCTCAGCGTCATCAGGATATAAGCCGATTCCAACGCTGGTAGACGGGTGGATTATGTCTCAACGATAAAATAACCCTGATAGCCTGTAGCTTTCTGTATTGGCCGAAACCAATCTCGCAATGCTTGTTGGATATTTGAATTCGATAAGGTCGATTTTTCAGGGGTAAGGCTCAACAAGTCTATCGCCGACTGTTGGATGGCGAGCGTATTAGCACAAGTGATAGCGGCGGCTTTATGGTCTTTAAACCAGGTCTTTACATCGAGGTGAGTGGTATCTCTGACCGTCGAGAGCGATTTCTCGAGTTCCTGCGTTGCACCCTGTGTGAGTTTCGAGTGCATAAACCAAGCCCCTAGACCTAGAGGCAGGGCGGCGAAAATGAGCATGCCTATAATAGCATTAGCACCTTTCACTATTTTTTCCTTTAGGAATAAACTCGATAGTTCTTCTAGCAGTTAGCTGCACCGCATAGTTTTCTGGATTTTGTGAAGCGTCAACAGGCCTACTATCTAAACAAAAAAACTCGATTAGCGGCTGCGTAAGCATTGGGCCTTGTTATGCTCGATACGCGCAACGTCTTCATCACCGTCAATGGTTACCATGTGGGAACTATTTATTAATTAGCCCCTTTGCTAACCGTGTGCTAGTGCTCCTCATTTTCAAGTTTTGTACGAGAATCGCGAATTTCATCAAGATGCTCCTGCAGTATGCGCTCTAACATGATCAGTTTTTGACGTGTTTCTTCATCTCTTCGTTGCTGATATAACTCCGTTAGCGTATTTGAAACCTCTTGTAATACAGGATGCAACTTCTCAAACTCTTCAGACATCACCATTCTCCTTTATTACTCATATTAAGGATAACTACACATTCTTAATACTCAAGTTTAGTTGAAAAATTGAATATTAGAATTATCACACTTAGATATTTAATGGTGGGCTCTGGTTCTATTAGACCATTACGATCTTTAGTGGGATTGATCTTGGTGACATTTTTGGCGGGCATGATCTTGGAGTAGTGCGATTAGTAAACTTGATGATCCTCGAGTTGATACAGTCGCAGACGCGAGTGTACTCAAACCCATTGATAGAGGCGATCTCTTGTCCAAGATTCAGCACCTGATTAGTAATTTAAAAGATGATGAGATTCGACAAAAAGGTTTTAGATATCGATAGCTTGAGTAGTAATCTCTTTCCATGACTTTTCTTGAATCAACTGCTTGGTTGCTAACCATGAGCCGCCAACACACCTAACATTTTCTAATGCTAAGTAGCGGGCATAATCCCGTTTATTGATCCCGCCTGTTGGGCAAAAGGTTACATGGGGGAAAGGACCAGAAAACGCTTTTATCATATCAATACCTCCAGCCTGTACCGCTGGAAAGAACTTAAGAAAGCTATATTCCTTTTCTAAAGCCATCATAATTTCTGTTGAAGTTGCCACTCCTGGCAAATAGGCCATGCCAAGTACCTGTGTTCTCTCTGCAATAGCATTTGAAAAACCAGGGCTGACTACAAACCGACCTCCGGCCTCTTTTACTTGATCAACTTGGTCTGCTTGAGTGACTGTTCCTGCTCCTACGACAATGTCACTTGAATATTGTGCCATTTTTTCGATTGCCATAAGGCCTGCGGGTGTTCTGAGAGTTACTTCAAGTAACTTAACCCCGCCCTCGAAAAGAGCTTTAGCTAATGGCACTGCGTCTTCTTTATCATCAATAACAATGACAGGCATAACGGGTTTTGTGCAAGAGAGCCATCCCTCAAACAAGGCATCAGATTTATTCATTTAGTCCCCCCATAAAAGTCTTAAGAATTCACTGTTCATATCATAGAAAGGTTGTAGCACCCTCCTCTGCCGAACTAACACGCGCTCTCATGCCTTGGAACAATCCTCGGCCTACGTCATCTTGACTATCAGTGTTAGTCTTAGGGATTGACCGAGCACTCATACTAGCGTGATTCTTCAAAGTACCATAGGCAGTATCTATCTCAATAAGATCTCCATCTTGAATGAGTGAGATTGCTCCTTCACGAATACTCTCAGGCGTTACATGAATAACAGAAAGCACTTTTCCCGAGGCACCAGAAAGGCGTCCATCGGTTACTAGAGCTACGTTATACCCTTTATCTTGCAATACACCTAATACGGGCATCAGTTTATGAAGTTCCGGCATTCCATTAGCTCGGGGGCCTTGATTCCGTACTACGACTACACAGTGTTTATTTAACTCACCTTGTTGAAAGGCCTCTTTTACCGCTTCTTGACAGCTAAACACCATGGCTGGGGCTTTAATCTTATGATGTTCCTCTGGCACAGAAGACAACTTAACAACCGCGCGACCCAAGTTGCCCTTTAACAGACAATAACCACCACTTTTTGAAAATGGTTCAGATGCTTGGCTAATGATGTTGGTATCTTTACTCTCCTTTACCGCTTTCCAGGTGAGCGTGCCTTTTTCCAATTTTGGCATGTTGATATACGCGTCCAAGCCTTGACCAAGAATAGTGGACACATCATTATGCAATAGCCCTAATGATGAGAGCACTTTAATGACAAGTGGTACCCCTCCTGCACTGTGGAATTGATTGATATCCGCATCGCCATTAGGGTAAACACGAGCCAACAACGGTATAACAGTAGACAATTCAGCAAAGTCATCCCAATCAATTGTTATGCCTGCGGCTTTAGCGATAGCTATTAGGTGAATGGTGTGATTAGTAGAGCCTCCTGTAGCTATTAGCCCTGTAACCGCATTGACGATTGATTTTTCATCAATCATTTTTCCTACGGCCGTATAGTTTTTAGTGAGTGAAGTAATATCACAGATACGTTCTGCCGCAGCGGTCGTGAGGGCATCGCGAAGCTCAGTTCCGGGATGAATAAACGAAGCGCCTGGCAGGTGCAAGCCAAGAAACTCCATAAGCATTTGGTTGCTATTCGCCGTCCCATAAAAGGTACAGGTTCCTGGGGAGTGATAAGAACGCACCTCGGCGTCTAACAGCGTTTTTGAATCTATCATTCCTTCTTCAAACTGCTGACGTATATTAGCTTTTTCTTTGTTAGGCAGACCGGAGGGCATTGGGCCAGCAGGTACAAAAATGGCTGGAAGATGCCCAAACTCTAATGCAGCTATTAAGAGCCCTGGTACAATTTTGTCGCAAATTCCAAGATATAGTACTCCATCAAATACATTGTGACTCAAAGCAACTGCGGCTGACATTGCTATGACATCCCGACTAAACAACGATAACTCCATGCCTGGCTGACCTTGTGTAATGCCATCACACATAGCGGGTACGCCAGCAGCAAATTGCGCTACATGCCCTTGGCGCGCTACCGTTTTCTTAATAAGCTCGGGGTAATTACAATAGGGTTGATGAGCCGATAACAAGTCGTTATAAGCTGAAATGATAGCAATATTTGCAAACTCTGCGGGCTGCTTTAAAATCAGCTTTTCACTGTCTGAAGACGCCGCTACATCATGGGCCAAATTGGTACAGCTAATTTGACTCCTTGAAGGGCCGGAAACCCTTGCCCGCTCAATTTTCTGTAGATAGCGCTCTCTACTATCTGCACTCCGCTTTATGATACGGTCGGTGACTTGTATAACTACTTTATTCATACCTTTTTACCTTTTTACCTTTTACATTAGGCCGACCAAAATACATGTACAGGAACGTCGTTCTGTTGAAGTAATGACGTAACCGGAAAGCTCTGTTCTAGGTTTGATTGTTGATATACCTCTTTCAATACTTTTAATTTAGCGTCCCCGGTTATCAACAAATATATTTTTCTAGTTGTAAGCAGCATAGAGAGCGTAAGTGACATTCGTTCAGTGGCCGTTAAAGATGATGAAACCAATTCATTAATCATTTCACCTTTGTCTGAAATAGATGTTCAATCATTCAGCTTCATCCTCATCAAACGGGCCACAAGTTTCGTCCCACAGTCGGCCATCCTTTGCGAGTAATAAGGTTGCAGCCGCGGGGCCCCAAGTGCCCGATAAATAAGATTCGGGCCCCTGCTCTGACTCTTCCCAGTGCTTCAGTATTGGGTCTAACCACGCCCACGCAGCAACAAGCTCATCTTGCCTTACGAATAAGGTTTGATTATTAGTGATGACATCAGAAAGTAATCTTTCATAAGCATCAGGCACACGTTTACGATGTAAATAGTCGGGGCTTAAACTGAGCTCTGTTGATCTAACGGTAACACCTGGGCCCGCTTTTTTCTCACAGAGCATTAACCTTATTCCTTCATCAGGTTGTAGCCTAAATACCAATTTATTGGCCATGGTATTTTTGTGCTGTAAGTCGAATATTGAGTGTGGCACCTCTTTAAAATGAACCGCTATTTCACAGGCTCTATGTGGGAGCCTTTTACCTGTACGTAGATAAAAAGGAACACCAGCCCAACGCCAGTTATCGATTTCCACTTTTAATGCGACAAACGTTTCTGTATCGCTGTGGGGCTTTATACCTTCTTCCTTGAGGTAGCCTTCCACTGCAACACCTTTGGAAATACCTGATTTATACTGCCCTCTCACCACTTTGTTTTGCACATCTTTATCACTAAGAGCCCTCAATGCTCGAAGTACTTTAACTTTTTCATCTCGTACCGAATCTGGGTGAAATCTTGCTGGAGGCTCCATTGCGACGATACAGAGTAGTTGAAGGAGGTGATTCTGCCCCATATCTCGAAGCGCACCCACATGATCGTAGAACCCGGCACGTCCTTCTACACCCAGGGTTTCTGATATGGTAATTTGTATATTGTCGATATAGTTCTGATTCCACTGAGACTCGAAAATTGTATTTGCAAACCGCAGTACTAATAAGTTTTGAACGGTTTCTTTGCCCAGATAGTGATCAATTCTAAAAATTTGTTGCTCTTGAAAATGCTCCCCCACTAACTCATTAATATGTTTTGCTGATTCCAAATTTGATCCAATGGGTTTTTCCAATACGATTCGACTCTTTTCAGAATTCAAATCTACTTCAGCCAGACCACTGCAAATTTTCCCATATAGTGCAGATGGAGTGGCTAAATAAAAGATGTTAACCGCCTCATTTCTTTCATCTACTAGTGATTTTAGTTCACCATAATTTTTAGGGTCGGTTGCATCAAATGAAAGGCTAACGATATGTTTAGAAAAAGACTCCCAGAGGGTATCAGGGTCTACTTCAGTCATCTCACACCCAGACATGAGCACACCCCGTAACCTTGATAAGTAGTTTTTATGTTTGCGCCTAAACAGAGCAATGAGTCGCCAATCATTTTGAAGTCGGCCATCAATAAACAAAGAAAATAAAGAAGGTAGCAGCTTACGTTCAGATAGGTCTCCAGTTGCACCAAATAACACTAAATCAAAGGGTTTATTTAGGGGCAGCATAATAAAAACCTCCTTTTCGGTACGCTAATATGGGCAAAAACTATCGTTGGATCAATTTATTCAACTCTGACCATAGGTAAACAGGCCCATTTTTACAAATATAGCTATTGGCCACATAGCAATGGCCACAAGTACCTACACCACAGTGCATTCTTCTTTCTAAAGACAACCAGATATTGGCACCAGGAACGCCATCATTGTTCAATTGTTTTGCCACAGCATGCATCATTATTTCTGGCCCACAAATCAAAACTCGGTGCGGTTGTTTACCCCATTTTTGGAGTACTTGATCTAACTGACTTATTGGGTTTCCATGTATATAACCTGACTCCAGGTTATCAAACACTTCAAACACAGTTAGGCTCTCTTTAAACTTGAGTAGTTCTTTGTTTAGCACTTGTGATGCCTTATCTCTTGAGCCATAAAGTAATGCAACTGAGTCAGGGGGGCTCTCCTGCTCATTAAGCCATCCGGCCAAAGGTGCTAACCCACACCCTCCTGCAATTACAAGCGTATTCATCGCCAAAGAAGACTGTTGAGATGAAGAAGAAACGGGCCACCCATTTCCTATTGGGCCTCGATAACCTACAATGTCATCTCTCTTCAGGCTCCAAAGGCTCTCTGTTAATGTTCCTACTTTTCTAACCAGAGAATAGAAATGGCCTGCATCATTGGGTTTACTTACGTAGGTAAAAGGAGCCTCCCCTACACCAGGAACCGACAACATAAAAAATTGACCCGCTTGTATTTCACTTGTTTCTTCTAGATTGGTGTCCCGTGAATCATAGTCTAAAATTTGAAACTCAAAATGCAGTGAGTCCAAACCATCTTCGTAGAAATCTACAACGCGTAATGGGCATGGAATAAGATTATTCATGATCACTCAACCTTTTCATTATTGAGTGCACGCCGATCACACCTGGACATACCTGTTCACATCGTCCACAACCTACGCACCCATAACGATCAAACTTTGAGACAAAATCATCAGAAAACTTGTGATACCAGAACCGTTCAAGACGCTGACCTGGCAAACTTGTCGGGTTGTGACCTGAAGCCTCTTTCTGAAACCCTTCGTATAAGCAAGAGTCCCAAATTCTTTCGCGCGTCACGTTGGGGCCTTCCGCTTCACGGATATCTCTAGTGGTGTAACAAGAACAGGTCGGACATACCTGAGTGCAACCTGAACAAGTAACGCACTGCTTTGCCAATGTTTCCCATTGATCTTGCGAAACCTGCCTGTTATTTATCTTATTTATTCCATCATTCAAATAAGGAAAATGTTGAAAATGACTAACCACTTCAGCCTGGCTCTTTTGCCTGGAAAATTCGTCACCATCTTGTTTCTTACTCCCTAGCTCTTCACTCACGAGCTTCATACCCTGAATAGCTTTAAAGCCATACTCACTTACCACTAGCAACCGCCAGGATGTTTGATCATTGTTTAAAGGCTGCAATATAAGGTCAGCCGTACTTGGCCTAACAAATGGACCAGAATCTACTTGATGGCAGAACCCCTGATTACATTGTGTAAGGCAATCAATGCCAATTAATAATGTGTTTCGTCTTCTCGCTTGGTAATAAGTGTCTTCAGCAAAAAATTTATCCTGATAAGCTATGGCTGTTAAATCACAGGCATGTATTCCGAAAATCACCTGTTTATTTCCATCAGATTCAGTGGACACAAATTTTTTACCATCAAACTTGAAAATATCTTCCCTTTCAGGAAAAAAGAAAGACTTACAAGAAGTGGCAGTACTAGATAGGCTCGGGTCGTAATCTATCGAGTTATCTTTATCAATTTCAGACCACTTCACATCACTATTGCTGGATTCAGCAGGCATATAAAGATCAAAAGTGCACAATAAATGCGCCTTTAGGTCATTAGGACTTTCCAGCTTGAAGGATTTCATAAACGTTCCTCCGAGATTGGTAACGCCCCTGCCTTTATTGGCTTTATTTTCACTGCGCATACCTTTAACTCAGGCATTTTAGTCACGGGGTCTTGGGCATTATTGGTCAAACGATTAGATGGGGCTTCTTTAAAATGATAAGGCATAGATACCAAGCCTTGTGGAACCTGCTCTGAATAAACTGCTCGGGTGCTTACTTCGCCTCTGCGAGAACTGACTAACACGTCCTCATGGTTATTTATGTTGTAACTCTCACCGTCATTCGCATTAATGAACAGAACCCCATCGGGGGTCTCTCTCTCTAACAGTGGTGACTTTCGGGTCATGGAGCCGCAACCGTAATGGAAATGTAAACGGTTGGTAGTTAGCACCAAAGGGTACTCGTCATCAGGCTGCTCATCAGGGGGAACATACCTTACGGGAATTAACTTTCCTTTACCGTTCGCCGTAGAAAATGATGTGCTATGCAGCAACATGGTTCCATCTGGGTGGCTTTCATCACATGGCCACTGCAAGCCTTGATATTCAATGAGTTTAGGGTAACTCATCTCTGAAAATAGCGGTGTTAGACGAACCATTTCGTCAAAAATAGCTTCTTCACCCTGCCAACCCATCCCCTTATAACCCATTCTTGTTGCGAGCTCAGACAATATTCGCCAGTCAGATTTTGATTCAGCAAATGACGGTATCGCTTTCTGAATAAGTTGCACTCGCCGCTCACAATTAGTGAAAGTGCCGGTTTTCTCAGCAAAGCTAACCACTGGCAATACGATATCTGCCATTTTAGCGGTTTCAGTCATGGTTAGTTCGCACACTACAAGAAGATCCAGAGACCTAAAAGCACGTTGTACTAATTGTTGATCAGGATCCGTCACCACCGGATCTTCTCCCATAACAATCAAGCCCTTGAATTTCCCTCCCAACGCTGTTTTTGCCATACCTAAGCTGGTTAACCCTGGCTGCGTGGGCACAGTACAATCCCAAGCTGATGAAAACTTCTCTTGAACAGCAGGCTCACTCACAGGCTGATACCCAGGAAATACATTCGGTAAACACCCCATATCACAAGCACCTTGTACATTATTTTGGCCGCGTAATGGGTTAATTCCTGTTCCAACTCGGCCAATTTGCCCACAACTAAGCGCTAAGTTTGATATGCCAATAACATTATTGGTGCCGCTAACAAATTGGGTAATCCCCATGCCATAAGCTAGAAATGCCCGTTGAGCATGACTATAAAGGTACGCTGCACGATCGAGAAGCTCTTCAGCTACCCCCGTAATTTCAGCCACTTTGGTAGCGGGGTAATCAGCTAAACTCTCTACAAATTCCTTTTGGTTTTCACACCGTGATGCCAAAAAGTCTGTATCTTCCCAGTTATTCGAGAAAATGATATTCAACAATCCATTAATTAGCGCGATGTTAGTTCCAGCATTGAGTTGCAGGTGCACATCAGCCAGTTCGGCAAGACGGGTTTTTCGAGGGTCTACCACTAACAGTTTTGCACCATTAGTTTTGGCTTTGATGATACGACCGCCAAGTACAGTATGGTTTTCTGTTGGGTCTGCACCAAACACCACTAAGAGGTCGGCACTATCAATATCAGAGATACTGTTGGTCATTGCACCAGAGCCTAAGGTCTGCTTAAGTCCTGCCACGGTTGGGCTGTGACAAATACGCGCACAATGGTCGATGTTATTAGTTCCTAAAACACAGCGAGCAAATTTCTGAGCGGCATAATTGTCTTCATTCGTCGCTCTGGCACAGCTAATAACGCCTAATGCATCAGGTCCATCATTAGAAATTATGTCAGTAAACTGGTTGGCTATATGATTAAGTGCTTCATCCCAGCTTATGGGGTGGAAAGTATCTATCTTTCTGAGAAGTGGCGTGGTGATACGATTACCAGGATCAATTCCGAATGCAGCATTCCACCCCTTGACACAAAGCTGTCCTAAGCTGACCGGGTGATGGAAGATTGGTTCAACCGCTATAACTTGATTGTCTTGAACCTTCAAGTCTAGTCCGCAACCCACACCACAGAAAGGGCAAATAGTGCTCACCACAGAGGATGTCATAATTTACTCTCCTGTAATTCAATTCCAGAATATACCGGCAGTAGGTATCTAGAAAGTATAGACAGCAGTAACAAATACCGCTTGGAAATTTAACAACACCAACAAAGTCTTTTGTAGACATAATATAAAAAAGACAAGCCATTAATTGAGCTTGCCTTTTGTTTGACTAAAATATCAACTTAACTCGCAACACGTTCATTTAAAACAACCCTTAAACAAATGCAAAACCAGACATTCTAAATGCGTCCGATAAATAGTAAGCCATATTAAATGGCTTGGTAAATTAAGTTGAAGGTGAAATATTTAATGCGAGATATGAATCATTTATTTTCAACATGTTACAAGATGGTAAGGGATAACTAGCCCCCTATATTGTCAATAACCCAATAGTAAATGTAATTTCTAATATGTTAATATTCCGATAATAACAATTATCGGAATATTGAGTTTATATATTTCACTGCACAGGCCAATGAGTTTCATGTACGATCGCCCTATCTCAAGTCGACCACCTTATTTATAAATAATAGCCTCTTACTAACAGGAAAATATACGTGCCTAAGCATTCTACTCGAGCGGATACGGTTATCGTATTAGATTTTGAAACCACAGGCTTGTCACCTGATATGGGTGAACGTGCTATTGAAATTGGTGCTGTACTTGTCGAACGAGGCGAAATAAAGGCACGCTTCCAAGAGTTAATGAACCCTGGCATGAAAGTAAGTGCTTTTATTGAAGGCTACACTGGTATCACTAATGCTATGCTCCGTGAAGTTGCCCCTTGTGCGGAGGTAATGACGCGTTTCTCAGACTTCATTACAGGACATAATCTGGTGGCCCATAATGCCTCCTTTGATAAACGCTTTCTTGATGCAGAGCTGGCGCGTATATCTTGTACTTATTCAGGGGAATTTGCCTGCTCCCTGCTTACGGCTCGTCGCATCTTTCAAGAAGCACCCAACCACCAATTAGGTACCTTGGTTAACTACACAAATATCCCTTCACAGGGTAATTTCCACAGAGCTCTCTATGACTCTGAAATGACCGCCAAATTATGGATAGCTATGCTGGAAAATATTGGGGAACGTTATGATCTATACGACCTGCCTTTTTCCTTAATTCAAAAACTTAGTAAAGTCCCTAAAAAATCCGTGCATACATTTCTGGAAAAGTGTCAGACATGACTTACGGTAATACCTAATTCAATTTCTGGGTAATTTACTTTCGTTTTTAATGTTCAACAGCTCTGCATTCGTTGGGTATTCTTTAAGTAGCTCAACAAGTTTCCTGGCGCCGTCTATAGGTTTAAGATTGCTAAGAGCTCTTCGCAAAACTCTTATATTTTCGATATCTTTCGAATTTAGAAGAAGCTCCTCACGGCGCGTGCTACTTTTAGCAATATCCAACGCGGGAAAAATCCGCTGATTCGCAATCTCCCGTGATAAAACGATTTCCATATTACCTGTGCCCTTGAACTCCTCAAATATCACCTGATCCATCCGGCTTCCCGTATCAACGAGTATGGTCGCTAGAATGGTAAG
>ENA-ORXI01000460-ORXI01000460.1-sediment-metagenome-genome-assembly--contig:-NODE-460-length-33719-cov-11.303549_pt1 | contig 33719 bp, 38 predicted proteins | sample MGYA00237861_ERZ511468 | MGnify/ENA primary metagenome ERZ511468 (study PRJEB26299, sample SAMN06266213) | sediment metagenome | isolation source: Hudson Canyon methane seep mesocosm | place... | reverse complement strand
GACCACCAAGCCATAACCAATAAGTTGGTTAGTGCGCACACCTGCAACATCAGCTAAATCTTTAATACGTTGAGCATTAACAGATGAGGTCATAAAGCTAGTAACTATCATTGTTAATAACAAAATACTGATTTTAATAACTGCTTTCATATCAATACCTATAAAATTAAATAACGGTGTGGTGTTAAACATTCACTTGGCCTACAGTAAATGGCACTAATGTTTACAACGGCCACCATTTACTGTTGAAAAATTCTGTTAGCCAACCTTGTTCATTAGCATCGGCAAAGGTCCCTGTTCCTGCATATTGAATTCGAGCATTGGCAACTTTTGTTGAAAAAACAGTGTTACTTGAACTAATATCTTTTGAACGAATAATGCCCGTTAACCGGATGTATTCATCACCATTGTTTAAAGTTATCCACTTTTCTCCGCGAATCATTAAATTACCATTGGGCAATACCCTTAAAACATGTACTGAAATATTACCGCTTAAACTATTACCTTGGTTAGACTTTGAGTCACCTTTAAAATCATTCTCTTGAGAAACACCAAACTGTATTGAGTCACCATTAATTGTTACTGGTGCCCCACCCAAACCAGAAATAGCCCCCATAGATGCGGTATTTTCTTTTTTAATTTCAGTTTTTGCATTTTTATTTGCTTGGGTATTTTCGCTTAAAATAACCGAAATAATATCGCCTACACGATGGGCTTTAGAGTCTGAATAAATGTTATTAACATAGTTAGCTTTAAATAAAGAGCCTGTTGGCACAATAGAATCTTCTTCCACCTCAGGTAAAATAGGTGCAAAGTCCGGATCATTAGGCAGTATTTTAGACTCTTCAATTGTCGCGCAACCACTGGCTAAGACAAAAATTAAGGTAACAAGAGATAATTTCTTCATCACAAACCCCTCAGTTATTAAAGTTGTTGATTAATATAACTTAGCATTTGGTCAACCGCTGAAATCACCTTTGAATTCATCTCATAAATTCGTTGGCTTTCAATCAAGTTAACTAATTCTTCAGTGGTATTTACATTAGATGTTTCTAACGCGCCTTGAACGATCATGCCGTAACCTTCAAGACCAGGGATACCTTCTTGAGGATCGCCACTTACGGCTGTTTGAATATACAAGTTTTGTCCTACAGGCTGTAATCCCGTTGGGTTGATAAAATTAACCAAGTTAATTTGACCAATTACCGCGTTTTCTGCCTCGCCTTGCAATCGCACAGAGACTTCACCGTCTTGTGAAACGATAATTTGCATGGCATCTTGAGGAACGGTTATTTGTGGCTCTAGAGGATAGCCTGCTCCGGGGGTTACTAAATTACCTTCTTCATCCATGGTAAATTGACCATTCCGGCTGTACGCAGAGCTACCATCAGGTAAGGCTATTTCAAAAAAGCCTTCCCCTTGAATCATTAAATCTAGAGAATTGTCTGTTGTTAGCATATCCCCTTGAGTATGAATTTTTTGTGTTGCGACAACTTTTGTACCCGCACCTAGCATCAAACCTGATGGCATTTCTGTATCTTGTGCTGAACGGCCACCGGGTTGATTAATAGTTTGGTAAAGTAAATCTTCAAATACCGCCCTACTCTTTTTAAAGCCAACGGTACTCGCATTCGCTAAGTTATTTGAAATAACCGCTATGTCTTTATTTTGAGCATCTAAACCTGTTTTACTAATCCATAAAGCAGCATTCATAAATCACCTCAATATTAAATTTATTCATTCTATTCATTTAAAACTTTTTCATTACAATCTAGTCATTAAAAAAATTAGAAAGCCCGTAGCAGTGAAGCCGCACTCTTATCAATTTCTTCTGCTGTCGCCATTAACTTCAATTGCATTTCAAACTGACGTTGCAAAGCAATCATGTCTGTCATTTCTGATATCGCACTAACGTTACTCGACTCCAGCGTGCCATTTTGCATTCGTACCGTAATATCGGCAGCAGCATCAACACCGTTTTTACGTCTAAATAGGCCGTCATTGCCTTTTTCCATTAAACGCACATCTGGGTTAACTAGCTTTATTCGGGCAACTTCTTCTTGCTCAGTTACCGGTGCGCCTTCAGGTTGAACCATAATGGTTCCGTCGCGAGCTATTTCAATATTTTGTACGGGTAAAGGAAGAAAAATAGGCCCTGCATCGCCAATAATTAACTCCCCTTCATTAGTTTCTAACGCGCCATCTTCACTGAGTCTTAAATGACCACTACGTGTATAGGCTTCACTACCATCAGCAGCTTGTACAGCAAACCAGCCTTCGCCAGCAATGGCCACATCTAAGTCTCGACCCGTGGTTAATAAAGCGCCACTGTCAAAGTTTTGGCCCGAGCGCTCAGTCATAGAAAAAACTCGTGTTGGCATACCATCGCCAAATGCTTGCATGGCACGAGCTTGTGCTAAATCAGCTTTAAAGCCTGTAGTTTTGGCGTTTGCTAAATTATTGGCGGTTACTGATAAGGCTTGCATATTTTGTTTTGCACCGCTCATCGCGATATAAAGCATCTTATCCATGGTAATTTCCAAACATTAAAATCGTTATTTAAATATTTGCAAAAACAGTGCCAGAAAGAAAAAACAACAAATAACAGCTTATAGATAGGTAGAAGAGTGAGGAGAAGAAATTAAAATGATATCAGATTCTATATAGAAAAAGCGCTAAACCTAGGTTTAGCGCTTTAGTAAGCATATTAAAACTGCTAGATAGCAGGTAACGAATTAAACATTATTACCTTATTTGCAATATCGTATTGTTTAGTTGGTTATCTACTTCTAGCGCTCTTGAGTTAGCTTGAAAATTTCGTTGTGCTGAAATTAAATCGATAAGCTCTGTGGTTAAGTTAACGTTGGCTTGCTCTAAGGCTGAAGAATTAACAGTACCAAAGGTACCCGTTCCCCCCTCACCAGCAAGTGCAACGCCAGAGAGAATACTTTCTTTCCAGCCGGTATTTCCCACCTGAGTTAACCCTTGTTCATTTGCAAAATTAACTAGAGCAATTCGAGCTAATGGCTGTGAAGTACCATTACTATAGGTTGCACGAACTAATCCATCTTTACCTATGTCAATACCGGTTAAGCGACCAACCGCTAAACCATCTTGATTTAAAGCTGTTACTTCAAAGTTAGACGCAAATTGGGTTGGTTCATTTGGGTTGGGAATTAACGGGTCCAAATTAAAGTCTATTTTTACTTCCTGTAATGGATCTGCACCATTAGATAAAATGGTTGCCCCTAAAGCAATAGTAGAAATACCACCATCGATCAGAGCAGGAAGCTGAGAGATGAAATCCCCTGAACTATTAAAGACTAAACGAGCACCAATAACTCCAGCAGGTGCTAGTGGTCCTGAAACTCCGCCACCAACGCGATTATCAGCAGCGGCAGCACCCGGAGCTTCTTCTTTCAAGTCAATAACTTGACCATCAACGGCAGCAAACAACATCCATTCATTAGCATTATCAGGCCCTGGAGCTGGAGTCGCATCATCCTTAACAAAAAAGTAAGTCATAATATGACTATCACCCAATGAATCAAAAATAGTCACAGAAGTAGAGTGATTAAACGTTAGTGGATCATCGGGATCAAAGTTACCCGGTGCATTAGAAATATAGGCATCACCGGCGGGTAAATTCATGCGAATATCGACTTCACTCGTTGGTGTTGGTGCACCAGATGCGGTAGGAATGCGAATAGGAGAAGTCGTACTTAAACTTACCGAGGCGGACGAGCCATCAGGGTTTACTGGAAAACCTAATAAATGGCCACCTTGCGAATTAACAACAAAGTTATCTGCATTTAGTTTAAATTGCCCGGCACGAGTATAAGATGTTTCTAAACTGCCTAACTCTGGCACGGTAGCAAAAAAACCATTACCAGTAATAGCTAAATCAAGGGCATTATTGGTAAATTGAATACTGCCTTGAGAAAACTGTTGGGCAACGGTAGAGGTTAATACTCCATCTCCAACTTTTGTTGAGCCAGACGCCAATAATGAAGCCGCATAAACATCAACAAATTCTGCCCGCGATTCCTTAAAACCGACAGTATTAACGTTGGCGATATTATTTGACGTAACATCAAGATCTTTTTGAGCCGCGTTTAATCCGCTCAATGCTATATTAAATGACATATTTACACCTCATTTTGAAAAACTTTATAAAACTGTTTATTTTCTTAAATTGACTCTTAACTTTAATTTTTAACTTAGCGATTTAACGACATATCCATTAGCTAAATTATTAACCTTGAGCAACTTCAACTACATCGCTAAGTGCCATATTACTGCCGCCATTAAGGTTTAAAATAATACTGCCTCCAGCGCCAGCTAAGGTAACACTTTCCACATTACGATAGGTCATGGCTTGTAACTCAGATGCTTCACCATCAACTAAACCCGCGATTCTAAAGCGATATGCACCTTCTGGAGCTGGCTCGCCCTCAGACGTTTGGCCATCCCAGTTGAAAACAAAACCACCAGCAGGAATACTACCTACGGGCACTGTTTGAATAATTTCGCCAGCAATGTTCTCAACATAAATATTAACGTTGCTTGCCGGGCTTTCGGTAACAACTTTACCTTTAACACTTTCACCTTCGCTCATGCCAAAAACATTGTCGTTTACTAATACACTACGGCCAACAAGCGATGAGGCTTGCAGTGCTTGGCTTGAAGTCATCGAGTCTGCAAAGCTGCCAAATTGTTTGTTTAACTCGGCAACACCATCGGTTGTTGAAAACGCAGTCATTTGCGAAATCATTTCATTATTATCTACTGGTTTAGTCGGGTCTTGGTTTGCTAGTTCTTGAGTTAACAAGGCAAAAAAATCGGCTTGAGTTAACATGCCATTGCCGCCTTCTTCGGCAACTTCATATTCTTCGTTTTGCCAACGTATGCCATCTAAGGGGTTTGTATTACTTACTGTAGTCATGTTTTACTCCTACAATTTGTCGCTATTGTTAATTGCACTTTATTCACCTGCTTAGTATCTGGCTACCCTGTAGCTATTAACCAAGTATCTATTTAATAACTACTTGCCTAATAATAATGTTTTATTGAGCATGTTTTTTGCGGACTCTGCCAACTGCACGTTAGTTTGATACGAACGTGAGGCTGAAATCATGTTGGTCATTTCTTCAATGACGTTAACATTGGGTTTATAAATATAACCATCTTGATCAGCCATTGGGTGTTCAGGAGAATACTCAATGTTTAATGGTTTGTTACTTTCAACAATACCTAATACATCAACTCCGACTGAAGTATCATCTTGCCCTGCGGCAGCTTTTTGCATAGCAGCGGCAAAAACTGGATGTCTGGCTCTATAGGTTTGATCAATACTACTGCTAACACTGTCAGCATTGGCAATGTTACTTGCCGTGGTATTTAAACGCATAGATTGCGCCTTCATCCCACTGGCTGTGATATCAAATACGTTAAATAGACTCATTATTGTCCCTGCCCAGTAATTGCTTTTTTCAAAGCTTTTATCTTGCCGTTAAGAAATTGAACACTTGCCTGATACTGCATTGAGTTAGTTAGATACAAGTTTCGTTCCAACTGTAAATCTACTGTGTTGCCATCACCAGTATCTGCTTGATCTGGTAAACGAAAATCACTGTTATTATTTAATTCCATACGCACATCGAAGTGTTTTTCGTGGGTACGCTTCATGCCCGCCTGTTGATGTTGAGTAGCTTGTGCCATGGCTTTTTGAAAGTCCATGCCCTTCGCCTTGTAGCCGGGTGTGTCAGCATTGGCAATATTACTGGCAATAATTTCGGCGCGTTGTGCCCGAACTTCCATACCAGCAGGATGTAAACCAAATGCTTTTTCAAAACTAATAGCCATAATAAGCACTCCATCAATAGTGTTTTATAATTAATAAAACACTATTCAATTTTTATGCCAAGCTAAATGTCAAAATTATGGAAGGAGGGTAATAATTAGGAAAATACAAGGGAGACATTTATCTATAAATGTTTAACCGTACTCAATATTCAAGGAAGTTTATTTTTTTTGGTAAACGATCCCTGGATTGCAACGAAGCATTGAAAAGTTTTGATTTAAACCAGAAAGAGACTCTGAAGCGCCTAAAAACAAATAACCACTAGGATTAAGTACCCCGTGTATTTGAGCAATTATTTGTGATTTTATCTCAGGTGCAAAATAAATTAATACGTTTCGACAAAATACAATATCAAAACGGCCCATTAAGCTGTAACTGTTAAGTAAATTGAGTGGGCGAAAGTTTACCATGCTTTTGACATGATCTTTGACTTTCAACATGCCATTGTCACCATTATCAAAAAATTGCCTTTTACGCTCTGCCGACAGACCTCTTGCCAAAGCCAAATTATCGTAATGTCCGTATTTACAATGTTCTAACATGGTAGAGGAAATATCAGTACCAATGACTTGTACACCACCAGGAAATGCTCCTGGGTTTCTTTGTTGGTACTCTAAAACTGTCATTGCTATTGAATAAGGCTCTTGCCCTGAAGAGCTAGCTGCAGACCAAATTTTAACCGGTGTTCTTCGACCAACAAAGTCAGGCAATAATTTTTTGGACAGTAATTGAAAGGGGTAATCATCTCGAAACCATAACGTTTCGTTAGTCGTCATTGCATCGATCACTGCTGCACGCAATTGCCGCTCAATAGGTAATAACGTTCGAGAAACTAATTCATCTAATGAGGCAACATCAAATTTAGCCATTAATGGGGCTAATCGACTTTTTACTAAATATTGTTTATTTTCACCCAGCACAATACCGCATTGCTGCTCTAAAAAAGTTCTAAACTGATGATAGCTTTTATCATCAAGCTGGCGTGCTGACACTATTTTTTACTCACTTTAATCATTTAGTTGTTCTAGCTCTTTTCATGTATTTAATACCAATACAAACTGCTATTTTATGATGTCCATTTTCAGCCATTTTTTTACAGCCGTTGCTAACTCATCAGGATGAAATTTAGGAATAAAGTCATTGGCTCCAACCTTTTCAACCATGGCATTATTGAATACACCGCTTAATGAGGTATGCAATATAACAGGCATCCCTCGCATTCGCTCATTTGCTTTAACTTCTGCTGTTAAGGTATAACCATCCATTTCTGGCATTTCAATATCAGAAATAAGCAAAGCAACTTTTTCACTAATACAGTTTTCACAAGTTGCTTCTATCGCTAGTAATTGATCCAGCGCATCTTGACCATTTTTGGCTAAAACCATATTAATGCCTAAGGGAGTTAGCGCTCGTTTAACTTGATTTCGAGCAACGGTAGAATCATCGGCAATCATAACTATTCGATCACCAAGTTCAGTCCCTACAGTCTCATCTGCGACATCTTCACTTAAGTCGGTTGAAACTGGGCTAATCTCATTAAGGATTTTTTCTACATCTAAAATAGATACCATTTTTTTATCTATTTCAGTTACCGCTGTTAAGTAACTCGACTTTCCAGCTCCTTCGGGAGGAGGCATAACATCTTTCCAACTTAAGGTTACAATGCGTTCAACACCCGCAACTAAAAACCCCTGAACACTTCGGTTATATTCAGCAATAATAATAAAGCTGTCGGTCATATCAGTAATTGGTGAGCCCCCTGTAGCTTTGCTTAAATCAATAACAGAAATTGTTTGACCACGGATATGAGCAATACCTTTAATATAGGGATCTTGTTTTGGTAGAGATGTTAATCTTGGACATTGCAATACTTCTCTTACTTTAAAGACATTAATGCCATAACTCTGCCGACCAACAAGCTTGAATAATAATAGCTCCAGCCTATTTTGCCCAACCAACTGAGTTCGTTGATTTACTGAGTCTAAGATACCTGCCATATAAACCTCGTTATGAACTTGCCTTGCTAGTTAGGCACAATTCTTGATAGTAAAAATAAGAGCATACTAAGTGTCTTTTTTTTGACACTTGAATTCGTATTAGTAAGTGTATTCTAATTAGCTTAGCCTAAGCCTTAATTAAAGCATAGACGAGTATTTAAATTTCCATAAAATAGATCATGAATATTATGAGCAATATTAAGATTTTTCTAACATTTCTGGCAATAATTGCTATTTTTTCGACAAATACATTTGCAGCAAAAATTGCTAAAAGCGATGTTGAGAATTTTGCCAAAACCTATCTAAAGGATCACATAGAGACTCCAACTAATGGAAAGATAAGCATAAAAGTGGCTAAAATCGACCCTAGAATTAAACTCAAAGACTGCAAAACCAACTTAACTGCAAATATACCTGAAAACTTCAATGGTAGAAATGTAAATATTAAAATAAGTTGTGCTGATTCAATACCATGGCATATTTACTTGGCAGCTAAAATTAAAACAATAATTCCCGTTGTTGTAGCAAAAAAATCAATAAGCAAAGGGACATTGTTAGATAGTTCTAACCTAGCAATAGCCTATATCGATACTTATAAAGTCAGAGGAGCATACTTGGATGATTTAACTAAGATAGCTGGCAGTAAAGCAAAAAAGAAAATAACTAAAAACCATCTTATAACACTAAAAAACACTTGCACGGTATGCAAAGGCTCTAGTGTTTCAATTATTGCAAAGTCACCAACTTTTACTATAAAAACAAACGGTGAGGCTTTAAGTAGTGGTAATATTGGCGATCAAGTTAGTATAAAGAACAAACAAAGTGGTAAAGTAATTACGGCTCAAGTAAATGCTATAAACAAAGTAGTAATTAATTTATAATTAGACTTAAGTTATCTGTCATTTAGCCGATAAAAAGGTAGACGAAAAATACTTAATTGCCACAGGAATTTATTATGGCTATAAATATCAATAACTTGAATAGTAATATACAAGTTAAACAAAAGCTAGAACAGCATAGTGATGTTAAACAAAAAACAACACAAACATTAAATAACACCGAACAAACAAAACGTTCTAGTCAAGATTCAGTGTCGATCACACCACAAGCTAAGCAACTCAATGAGCTGCAAAAAAAAGCCAGTGATGAACCATCGATCAACCAAAAGAAGATTGAACAGCTACAAAAAGCAATAGCTGCAGGCGATTATAAGGTTGATCCTGAAAAACTAGCCGCGAGTATTGCTAACTTTGAATTTAAACTGCTTTAATACCATTTTGCATATAGCTCGTATTTGTATAATCTAATGGTAACAAAGAACAATAATGGATTATTCATTACATGACGAACACACCAACAGCACAACAACTCGTCGATAAACAATTATCGCAATTACAAGCATTACACAGCTTGTTGCATTCTGAAAAAGAAATTTTGCAACAGCATAAACCAGATGCATTAGTTGAAGTAATTGACAAGAAAAATAGTTTATTAGTTGAAATACAAACCCTTGACTTAACCATTGGCAGAAGCGTTGAGTTTGCCCAAAGTAAAGCTGCTGGTGAATTTCAACAAGAACTTAACGATGTAAAAACACTGCTTTTAGATTGCCAGGAACTTAACTTTGTTAATGGCCAAATCATTCAACAATCACAACTCGCCGTTGAGCGTATGAAGACCAGCTTACTGGAAAGCCATAATAAGTCGGCAATAACTTATGATGGTAAAGGTAAGAAAAGTGCGGGTTTAAGCAGTTTAAACATAAAAGCTTAACGAATAGTTCAGTAGGTTTAATTATTGAAGAAAAAAAAGTAAGCTGATTAGCTTACTTTTTTTTGTCCAACTTTTATCGTTAATAGTATTTAACAGACTTGATCTCTTTATGGTTAGCATTGGCCATATAAAGTTGATATACATCCTCGAAATCCAAACTTAGCTCTGTAGTATAAATATCACCAACAGGATAACTTTTAACAACTTTTGCCCCACGTATCAAACCTTGCACTGAAGAGTTCAATTGATTGTTTTCTACTAACAAGTCAGCAACTGTCATACTGCCAGAAACTTGTTGTCCATAAACTTGCTCAGCCAGCTCTGCATACGCCGCCAGTTTAGAAGCACTGATCGCCATGAGCATCTTTTGAGTTTTATGTTCTGATTTTTGTAAACTTATAGGTGCGTAGCCAATACCAAGAATTACAGGAAATTCTTTAGGCTTTACTCGCTGCCATTGAACATGTTTATCATAAGCGGTAGAACAACCTTGCGTTACCACCAACAAAGAGAAAAGGCCTGCAGATAACAGCATTTTAATCAGTAAATTTTTCATCGCTCATCACCTATTGTTGAATTTCAACAGCCCGTTCATCTTCAGATAACATCACACTACTGCGAATAATCATACCATCTCGAATTTTAACATTATCATTAATGTTTTGCTGATGAGTTAACTCATCGCCAATTACCCAAGCAGGAATAAACGATTGTGCCGTTGCCACCACCACTTTTGATTTAATGCCAACCATTCTCGCGTTAACTAATATACCGCCTTTTTGCTCAATCATGGTACCTGTGACTACATAGTCAATAATCTGACGTTCCGGTAACTCTTTCCAATCACGACTAAATACATAATCCCCCTCTGACGTTACCCTAATATGGCCTGTGGTTTTAAAGTCTACGATAATCAAACCATGGCGCTGCAGCTCATGAACAAAACTCTCTGCAAGCTGATTACCCAGCCAATTGGTTGATTCTAAATCTTTTAAGTTAACAAACGAGGCAACAGCGACAGGTGTTTTAGCGGTAACAAAAGTACTGCTTTCTAACATTTGATAGGCGAGTCCTTTCACCACATCGTTAATAGCGTGCCTTGGTAAATCAAAGCTGTCAATTTCCTTCTCTTCCTGCTGGTTTTTTTGATAAAAATTATCATTTTCAACCATTGAACATGATGTTAATGACAATATAATAGGTAAAATAAGCCACTTTTTCATGAAAGTGCTCCTCAGCGTAAAGTTAATTTTCAATAATTTATCAATGCATATATCACGCCAAAATAAGAGTATGCTTTTATAAATATGTCTTCGGCACAAAACATGCATATTTCAACTTCTGTAATCACACGATAAATAAAACAGTAAGCAGAAAACAAACCAACATTTAAATTTGGAAGCATTATGCGTTTATGGTTTAACCCTTATATTATTCTTTGCTTTAGCATAGGTATGACTATGACAAGCTTTTCTACTGTGGCTCAACTCTATGAGTCGCAAGGTCAAGCAACTATAGAGAATGGCAACATTGAAACTGCCAGACAACACGCAATGGAAAATGCATTAAAAAAAGCCTTATTAGTTGCTGGCGCTTCAGTTTCAAGTTTACAACAAGTGGTTAACGGTTTAATGACACAAGATGAAATCAGCATTAGAGCCAGTGGTAGTGTTAATGCCATAGAGCTAATAGATGAAGTACATTCAAGCGATATTATTACGGTAACTATTAGAGCTGATATTTTCCCCCAAGAAAAACAATGTTTTTCTGCTGACTTTCGTAAAACACTATTAATGACACGCAGTAAATTACTTCACCGAGAACAAGCTAATATTGGCAGCATATATGCTCTAGATAAATCATCCATTGGCTTACTATCAAATAAATTTAAAGCCAATAGCCGTTATATTGATTCAAAACTATTTAATAAAAGCGTCAATCAATTTAGCCGACTTAATCAAAGTATGAACTTTGAAGCAATAAAACAATTGTCTATTTCATTAGCCGATAGAACAGATAGCCACTACATTTTATATTCTGAAATCATTGATGTTTCCTTTAACAATGAAGCTACAAATAATTGGCAGTTCTGGGAATCTGATATTTTTAACAGAAATTTTGCTGTTGCGCTGTATATATATAATGGTACTAGTGGTGAGCTAACATTTGAAAAACAGTATAAAAATACTGCACTTTGGACTTTTGATAAACGTACTGCGGTAGATGTAAATAGTGACACCTTCTGGCAAAGCGATTATGGAAGAATGATTAATAATACCCTGAACACTTTGGCAAAAGATATCGACGAAAACATCATGTGCGAACCAACTCAAGCTAAGATCGTGCGAGTATCTGGCAACAAGGTAACGTTTAATTTAGGCAAAAGGCACGGCGTAAAAGTGGGCGATGAATTTACCTTATTGCACAAGAGTAATTTCACCAGTGACAGTGGCATATCTTATGCTGGATTTGAGGTCAGTAGTTACAAAGTTAAGGTCACCAGTACATCAATGCAGAGCGCTGTGGCAACAACCTCTGACTCAGGTTTATTAGGCAATATTCAAATTAATGATTTAGTTGTGCGTTATTAACCGTTAAACCATCTCAATAAGGCGAATTATTAATCGTATTTTAAAATAGCGACTTTAAAGCCTTTTTTAGGCTTTGAATTTGTTTTATTTTATATATAATGCATTTCGTTAAATACAAAACTATATGTCTTCGTAACTCAGCTGGATAGAGTGCGCCCCTCCTAAGGGCGATGTCGTGGGTTCGACTCCCGCCGAGGACGCCATTTTTAGTTTGCTCACACTCAATAACGGCCAAGAACTCAAGTTACATCAATCCCTTTAGCGTAGATACAGTTTAAAGCGTTTTGGCTCTATGTTGTGTAGAGAGCAGGAAACAGTCAAACACCAGTATTATCACTACGCGCTAATGATAGACTGTACACGGTTAATCTTCCTTTGAAGAAACAAAATTAATGGTGTATGGGATGGAGTAGTTTGATTGCTCTGAACGCTTTCCTGGCATTTTCTATTTCAAAGTAAAAAGAAATAATTACGAGACTATTTAAGAAGCTGTCTGGTTATATCTTACTTAGCTAGGCCTAGAGGGAAAGGCTATAAACCTAATCAAATCAAAACTACGTCACTAGCAGAATTAAACTCAACAACTGATGAATGGTTAAGTGATTGGGAGCAAGCATGAAAAGTGGAATTTCCATCCCGACTTGTAAATGGAAAAGAATATTAGAAGCATTCTTAGAAATCATATTTAAAATAATAGGCGTTTATATTTCATACCTATTATTTAATTTACTTGGTGAATTTTTACTGGGCGATAAATACCAATCTGAAACTGTTTACAGCTTATTGTTACTACCAACGTTGTACGTTTTAAAAGGCGCACATATTATATTTTCACCTTATTTTGTAGTGGTTAAAATATCAGAGAATTAGGTTCAATCTAGAACAGGAATATTTACCCATCGACTAGATAAGCTTCAGCTTAAAACCGTAGAGAATATTGAAATAGTCAGTACTTTGTTAGGTCGAGTATTTAACTACAGCACAATATATTTATATGCCCATGGTTCATGGGTAAGGTTGCCTTATGTAATTCACCCTGAAGAGATAAAAACGCAAATAGAAAATAATTTAGAAAGTGTAAGAAGTAAGTAAACTTTCTTCAGGCAATAAAAAAGCACCAATCAATGGTGCTTTATATTTTACTCATTACTTGAATGTAAGAGTATTAAACAGATTAGCTTACTGTTTTTTAAATCTACGTGATGCTAAACCCATAATGCCTAATGCGAAGATGGCAAGGGTAGAAGGCTCTGGGACACTGGCGTCAGCCACTGAGTATTCAAAGTCATCGATACCTATATTTGCAGAACTAGCAGTCCATTTTAATGATGTTATGCCTGTCCAAGAAAATGAATGCTTTGTCCAATCATTTGTTGTTGTGATATTTGTACTATAAATTGTATTTCCGTTTTCGTCCAAACCAAACAAAGAAGTAACTGCTCTTGAAGGCACCCTATTATCTTGATGAAAAAAAGCGCTAATAAAATCAAAAGTACCTAAGTTATATGTTAATAAACCAAATCCATTTCCATTATGATTTACCATGTTTTGAGTGCCAGAATAGGCTTCATGTATTCCGTAGTTTGTCGACCAATCACCAACAGAACCCTCATAAAGGGTAAAATCATTAAAAGTAGTGTCTTGAAAGCTATTTGGAGTAACATCATCAAACGTTATCAATCCAGCATTAGCAAAGCTACTCACAGATAAAATCAAGCCAGCCAAAGCCGCTTTTAACATTTTTATATTCATCGTATTTTCCTTTGTGATACATTCCATGAAATAGAAAGGTATTTTTATAGTTACCATGATAAAGCAATAAACACACCACCTAAAATAAAGCTTTTAATTTCAGTGTAATAGTAAAAGACAATAATACTTTGATTATAGAACTGTAAAATAGTCCGACACTCTTTAGTACGCAATCAACTGTATTTATTACATTTATTTAACAAACACATTCCTACCTAATTCCCCACATCAAGCAACCATTATTGATGCCATTGAATTAGCAAGGCAAAGCAAACGTAGAACAACTCGCCCCATAGCCACCTAAGAAAAGTAGTAAGTTAAGCCTGTTTTTCGTACAAGATAAAAATGATACAATGTAAACTTATCATTACAAAAAGGCTTTAACATGACAGCAGCTAAGAAAGCACCTACCAGTAAATATATGGCTGGCGATATCAGGAACTTAATCAACAAAGCCATTCAAGATGAGTTAACCAACTTACCAAGCACGTTAGCTGAAATTAAAGACCCTGTTCAAAGGTTAAACTTTTTAACTAAACTAATGCCTTTTGTTTGCGCGCCCATTAAACAAGTTGGTGTTATTACAGCTCGCAGGGAAACAGGTGAAGATGATATATTTTCACTTTAGTTTTTCGGAGTGAATAGCAATGCCTAAAGGCCACCACTACGGCAGAACACAAACAAGAGCCTACACTGGCGAGTATCACCGAATAAATGCCAACGTTTTTAAGTCTTTACTCACTACACCACTAGGTAGTTATTCAATCAATTCTGAACATCTTAGTGATGATCATAAAAGGCTAACCTTAAAAGAAAACAAAAATGGTGTTCGTTATGTAACATTCACCATAAACGATAAGCCCCACCATATAGCTCTAAAACGCGATAACAGTAGCGCTAGCAATAAACTATACATAACTTGCCCTTATTGCCAAAAACAACGCCAGCACCTTTACGCGATTAAAAAAGCTTATGGTTGTAGGCAATGTATAGGCTTACATTACGCCAGCCAAAGTGAGCGACCGCAAGAAAGGCTAATGAGACGAATTAGAAAGCTTAGAAAAGAACTATGGGGCTATGATTGGCCTGACGTTAACAATATGTTTGAAAGCATTCATTATTGGCCTAAACCCAAGAGAATACACTGGAAAACTTTTGAGCAAAAGCGGAATGCGATAACCGAGTTAGAAAAAAAATATTGGCCTATGGCTGTTGCTCAGATGGATGCTATGTTTGGTCATAATGTTTTGAATGACTTTTGATAATTGTAATAGCCATAGTAATTTAAAATTACATGGCTATTTATGACTAACAGGCTGGTTTTTCCTTTTATCCTGAATTTCCTTATAGAGTTTTTCCACTTCTATATCGGCTTCTTTTATTTGTGAAAAAGTTAGTTTTTTAGCCATATATTCTTTATTATTAAATTCTTTATTGTACTTAGCATTCAAGGCAGACCAAATATAAGCTTGTTCGTCGCTCTGAAGTACCCCTTGCCCGCGTGAATACATATTGCCAAGCATTAAATAGCCGCCAGATTTGTGGAACCACTTAACCGCTAGCTGATGATCTTGGGGTATAGCACCCCTCCCATGATAATATATCAAAGCAATATTACCTGAAGCACCTATAAAACCTAGTTCATAAGATTTTTTAAACAGCCTCATTGCTTCCAATGTCTCACCCTTCCTTTCCGCAGCCAGCGCCTTTTTATACCATATTTCAAAGGCTTCACCAGCAAAGACATTTAAGGATAGTAAGCAGGATAAAAAGAGTATTATTAGTTTCATGTAAAGATCCTTCTTTATTAGGTAAGTTATATTATTGTCAATAAATGAAATACTTGCTAAATATATTTTTATGTTTAAATAACTAGCATAACCTCTCAGTGAATAAAGTAAACGGTTATAAAATTCCCGCAACTACAAAATGACTTATCATTTTAGTAACACTATTTGTAACATCAGCAAACAACAATAAAACACAAAGCATTAAATAACAAACAGATATATTACCTACAAGACTCCCGCCGAGGACGCCATTTCTTTAGTTTACTCACGTTCAATAACGACCAATAGCCTTAAATGGCTTAAACGTAAATACAACTTAAAGCGTATTGGTTTTATGTGATGTAGTGAGTTAGAAACAACAGCACTATCACTATGCGTTAATAATTGACGGCCACAAGGTTAATTATCCTCATAAAATAACAAACAAGAAAGAACTATGCCAGCAATTAAACGGCTCAGAATACTTTCCTGATAACTGCTATTACAATGTTAAAAGAGATGACTACGAGTCGATACAGAGCGCTATCTGGCGAATATCTTACTTAGCTAAAGCAAGGGGTAAAGGATACAAGCCTGCTCAAGTTAAAAATTATGGTACTAGTAGGGTTAAGCTAAACTACAGGCAATAAAAAAGCACCAATCAATGGTGCTTAATGTTTTACTCATTACTTGAATGTAAGAGTATTAAACAGATTATACTACTGTTTTTTGAATCTACGTGATGCTAAACCCATAAGACCTAATGCGAAGATAGCAAGGGTAGTTGGTTCTGGAATTTCTGACATTGGTGACTCAATTGAAACAACTTGTAATCCCCATGTGTCATTTCCTGAAACACGAAAGAATGCAATATCAAAAACGCCACTACGGTCAATACTAAAAGAAGAAACCCCAGAAGAACCGTTTACAACCGTACCAAGTAAATTCATTGATATATCAAAGGCTTCTAGCAGAAGAGTTCCTTGAGCAGCGTTCCCTGCTGTAACACTAATAAAGCTAGTGAAGCTCTGATTAGTGGTACCTAAATCCACTATTTGTCCATCAACGGCTGTAAGTAGATCACATACACCATTGGCATTAATACCGCATAGTCCGTTAGGTGGATCTGAGAAAACACCCTCAGAATTTCCAAATGTATAATCTACACCATAGTCAATGAAAAAATCATCAACACTTGTGGTTAATGCTCCAAAAGGAGGGGTTAGGCTTTCAGTCCAGTCATTTCCTTCATGGGTAATCAATCCAGCATTAGCAAAGCCACTAACAGATAAGACCAAACCAGCAACAGCCGATTTCAACATTTTTATATTCATCGTATTTTCCTTTGTAATACATCCAATCAAATTGAAAGGTGTTTTTTCTAGTTATCCTTAATAGAGATAGAGCAATAAATATACCACAACAAATAAACACCTTTATTTCAGTGACATAGAAAAAGTAACAATACACTAATTATGAAACTGTAAAGTAGTCCGACACTGTTTCGTCCACAACCAACTGTATACGTCACATTTATATAACAAATACAGTCCTATCGAAATTCACACATCAAACAACTTTATTAATGATATTCATAAGTAAGAAATACATTAAAATCACCAATTATGAAACTACTCTTACTGATATAAGTAACTCTGTATAGATAAGCTAAGACAAACGTAGAACAACTCGTCCGGTAAGTACCTAAAAAGTAGTAAGTAAAGCCTGTTTTCGGGAAATATGTTCATTCAACAATAAATAACTAAATGATATCGTGTAATAATGAGCCAAAAGCATTTCACGAATTGGTGAAATTCATAATTTTGATAATGAGAATTGCTGGTGTGTGGTCGATATAATGTTCAAGGCAGAATAGCCCCAATCGTAAGTAAGCTATTTGATACTCAATTTACAGTCGAAACAAATACAAACTTTAGTCCCAGTCAATTGGCATCAACAATTATAGCTGATGAACGCGGCTACCAACAAATGAATGCTAATTGGGGAATTAAGCCGAATTGGTCAAAAAAACTCATCATAAATGCACAATCTGAAACTGTGGCTAACAAACCAACATTCAGACAAGCATTTCAGCATCAACGATGTTTAGTTCCTTGTAATGGTTGGTACGAATGGCGAACTGAAGATGGTAAAAAGGTTAAATATCATTTTGAACATGGTGATAAATTACCTTTGTATATGGCGGGAATTTTATTTCTACATGAAATGACTGAATTAGTGACCTTAACAACTCAACCAAATGGTAAATGCTCGCAATATCACAAACGAATGCCTGTAATAATATTACCTGAGGATAACGATTACTGGTTTAACGCTTCTACAGAACAAATTTCACCATTAATGAATGCTGTAAATGATGACGTCATTAATATTAAAAAGAGTGATTAATATTTTTTGCTGTTTAAATTAGAACGTTATTTCTACTCAAATTTTGAGGAAATAAAAAACCAGCTGAAGTAGCTGGTTTTTTATATCTCAATTATTTGAATTACTTCATGCTAATTGTTGTATGTACTTCTGAGCCATCTTGATGATCAGGTTCAAACCAACGAGCAGTAACAGACTTAGTATGAGTCCAGAAACTGACTACTTGTCTACCATTAGGTCCTAAATCACCTAATTTAGACGCACGAGAACCGGTGAAACTAAAAAATGCTACAGGTACTGGGATCGGCACATTAATACCGACTTGCCCAACATCAATATCATTTTCAAATTTACGTGCCGTCCAACCTGATGAGGTAAAGATTGAAGTACCGTTACCATTTGGATTCGCGTTAATGATTTCAATCGCTTCTTCTAAAGTTTCAGCTTCTAAAACACACAATGCAGGACCAAATATTTCTTGGTTATATATATCCATATCAGTAGTTACATTGCTGAACATAGTAGGGCCAACAAAATTACCATTTGGATAACCGTCAACTTGGCAGTCTCTACCATCAACCAATAATGTTGCGCCTTGTTCAACGCCACTATCAAGAATACTGATAATACGCTTTTTCGCTTGTGGAGAAACAACAGGACCTAAATCAGCATCACGTTGTGAGCCTGGGCCTACTTTCATTAACTTGGTGCGTTCAACAATTTCAGGTAACCAATTACGGGCTTCGCCTACTAAAATTGTAACGGGATTCGCCATACAGCGCTGGCCTGCTGCACCAAATGCTGAACCTAACAAATCGTTAATTGCTCTGTCTTTGTTAGCGTCACCCATAATAACCATGTGGTTTTTTGCACCCATCATAGATTGTGCACGTTTACCGTGCTTGCTGGCGTGATTATAAACATGGGTACCGACATGAGTTGAACCAATGAAAGAAACGGCTTTAACATGTTCATGTTCAATTAAGGCATTAACAGCATCAGGACCACCGTGAACCACGTTAAGTACTCCTGCTGGCAAACCCGCTTCAAGTGCTAATTCTACAAATCGAATGGTTGAAGATGGCGCTTGCTCAGACGGTTTTAAAACAAAGGTATTACCACAAGCAATAGCTGGTGGAAACATAAAGGCTGGTAGCATTAATGGAAAGTTAAATGCCGTGATACCAAGGCCAACACCAATAGGTTTGTTCAAAGTATAGGTATCAACACCGGTAGCAACATTGTTACCCATATCACCAAGTTGCAGGCGTGTAATTGAACAGGCATTTTCAATTGCTTCAAGTGCCCGCCCTACTTCGCCTTCTGCATCTGGTAACGTTTTACCATGTTCAAGTGTTACCAACTCAGCAAGTTCTTTGGTATTTTCACGTACTAGATGAGCAAAAGTCACCATAATGCGCATGCGGTTAGTTAATGAAACCTTTGACCAAGACTTAAAAGCTTGTTGTGCTGATGTTACCGCAGCGTTTACTTCATCCGCAGTAGCCATAGGTACACGAGCAACCACTTCTTGAGTTGCCGGATTTAATACATCTAACCATTCGTTAGTTGTTGAACGAACCTTTTCACCATTAATGATCAGTGGAATTTCTTTAATGCTCATAATAAGCCTCTTAGTCAATTGTATGAAAGTTACCCATTGAAGTTAGTATTTCAAACAAGTATAGAATTTTGTAGTGATAAGGTAGGCTTTTATAGACACAAGAACAACAGGCACAAATGCAACGAACATTGCAATATCGCAACAATCAAGAAATCATGTTAAGCTATGTTGATGAATTGGGATGATATAAAAATATTTCTAGAAGTAGCTCGATCTGAGCGGCTTTCCATTGCCGCCAAAAGATTAGCCATGGACGCTTCTACCGTATCAAGACGTTTGCATAAACTCGAAGAGCAATTGGCTAGTCAGTTATTTGAACGAACTGTTGATGGTCATGTATTAACAGAAGATGGGGAAAAGTTACTCAATTCGGCAAGAAAAATGGAGCAAAATGCCAGTTTAGCTTTTGAAGAGGTAAAAAATAACAACCAAGTAAACTGTGGCAAGGTACGTATTGGTGTAACAGAAGCTTTTGGTAATTTTTTTATCGCCGCACATTTATTACCACTTCAACAAGACTTTCCTAACATTCAAATCGACTTACTCCACTTTTCTCGTTTCGTTAAAATTAGTCGAAATGAAGCAGATATTGCTATAGCTGTTGAGCGACCGAAAAGTACATCCATGATTATCACTAAGTTGTGCGACTATAAGTTACAGCTCTATGCTCACCCTTCTTTTTTACAGCAAGCACCAAACCTTAACTTGAACACTTTAGCAAAACAACAATGGGTGAGTTATGTTGATAATTTATTATTTACCCAAGAATTATCTTATACAAAAGAATTAGCAACACTATTGGCTGCTCCTATTAATGCTACATTCAGTAGCACGAGTATCATCAGCCAATACAGCGCAATAAAAAGTGGATTAGGTATTGGCATTTTACCCTGTTTTCTTGGCGATCAAGACAAGAGTTTAATTAAACTATACAGTGAAGAAATTAATATTGTTCGAAGCTTTTGGTTAATAACTCATCCTGAAAGCAAAAGACTATCTCATGTAGCAACAGTTTGGGATTACCTCAAAAAATTAGTAGAAGAACAAAAACAATTACTGATGCCGGAATAATTTATCGATTTAACTGAAAAATATCGGTTGTTTTAGCTTTATTTGTTCGATTATAAATAAAACCCAAGTGCTCTAATAACGTTTTAGATGTTTTATTTTTCGGATGAACTTGAGCAAGTATCGCAGAGTATTGTGGATAATGAGCAAGTACTGCTTTTGCCGCTTCTTTACCATAACCACAATAATAGTATTGAGATAATAAGGAATAACCTAAATCAGGATACTTTAAGTCTTCTCTTTTTAATAAACCCGCTAAACCAATAGCTTGTGACTCATGATTTTTAAGGCAAATGGCCATTGAACCAATACCATGCTCTTTATAGCTTAATTGTGGGCCATTAATAATATAATGTTTAGCCTGATCAATTGTACTAATTTCCCTGTCACCAATATAGTTAAGCACATCAGGTTCATTAAATTGAGCAATAACAAAATCCGCATCAGCCAAGGTCAATGGACGAATAATTAACCTTGGTGTGTTTATCGAACTAATGGTCATACTTACACCTTTGAAATATGTTGAATATAAGCAGTATAGTTATCAATTGCCTTTGGGTTGCCTTTATTGGTTTGACAAACGCTTTTTTGATATTGATAACTGAATACGTCAAACCAAAGGTCTAATAACTGTGCTCTGCTTGTCTCCCCTGCCATTGCTAATACACGGGCAGCAACTTCTGCCGTGGCAAACTGATTATCAACACTGGTCTCTCTAATTTGATAACGAGAGGTAATCTTTTCATTGCCTTCTAATTGAGGGAATTGCTGTTGGGGATCAAAGGATACAACTGGAAAATTAGCTAAATAAGGGCTTTTACGAAACATTTTTTTCGCCTCACGCCAACTTCCATCAAGCATGATAAACAAAGGTCTTTTACCGCTATCGCAATTCACTTTTTCTTGAATAACCTCTCTTCCTTGTTCGACATATTGCGAAGGAAAAACAACAAAAGGTTGCCATTGCGGATCGTTGATCACAGCTAAAAGCTCAGGATTAGGTACAGTGCGTGACCACAAAAAAGCATAAGTATCATTTACTAGGTCGGCAATGAGTTTACCGGTATTACTCGGTTTTAATACTTCCGTATCATACATTAGTAATAAAAACCCCGAGCTAAGCGCTGCCTTTTTATCCGTTATATTTTTTATTGTTAATGCCGATGGCGTTAACTGACAAATACAGTGTGTTTGAGCTAGTCGGCATGATTCACACCGGACAACTCTGAACCCTCTACTTTTGTAGGTGGTGGTACTTAGGCTTTTTCTATATTGATAAAGTTGCTGAACAGCATTCATAAAATATTAATTCATTAGAGAAAAAAGCCGCAAACCTTCATCAAGCTTACGGCTTTAAAAAATTCATTATAAATTATTTTTGCTGATAAAAAACTGACATTGCTTGATAAAGTGAATACAAATCAACTTTTGAGCTTACCGCATACGGAGAATGAATTGATAAAACAGGAATACCAAAATCAATTACCTCCATATTATCGTCAGAAAGATCACTGCCAATAGTTCCGCCAGAAGCTCTCCCTTTATAAGTAGATGTTTGCCATTTTATTTTGGCATTATCTAAATAGTTACGAGTCCATGCTGTGTATTCAGAGTTGGCATTAAAACCACCACCGTAAAGTTTTAAATTAACGCCATTACCTAAGCGAGGTGCATTGCCTAACTCCCAAACACCAGACCATGTAGGGTTTACACCTGGGTTAACATCAGTAGAGATAACTTTTGTATTTCTCAGAACTTTACGTAATAAGTAGTCGTTGTATTTACTACCTTTTTGGTTATAAAGCATACCACTCAGCAAGTCGACTAAATAAGTAGAGCCTGCACCGGTATTATTTTTATTACCTATTTCTTCATTATCAACTAAATAAGCAATGGCAGTATATTCAGGTGTTTTCTGCTCAGTAATCGCTTTTACTGCTGCAATAGCAGCTGCTTTGTCATCTTGACCATAAGCTGCAACCATTGAACGATCAAAACCAACATCACGAGGTTTAGTTGCTGGTATTAAAGCAAGTTCAGCTGAGACAAAGTCTTCTATTGAAATGTCATATTTATTTTTAAGAAAATCTGTAACTAGTTGCTTTACTGATTTTTCAAAATCAGGTTTTGAAGCGATAATAACATCAAGCTCTTCTTTTTTAATCACGTCACGACTTGTACGTTTACGATTACCTTGATCTACATGTGGTGCTAAATCAGGGACAATTAAGATAGGTTCATCATCATTAAACCCCATTGAAATATTAACCACAGAGCCATCTTTTTTATCTACTCTGCCGACCAGTGCTAGAGGAATATTAACCCACTGATAAGATTTAATACCGCCATGAACATAGGTTTGAAACATCCCAAACTTTTGCTTTTCATATAACGGACGTCCTTTTAGCTCTAAACGAGGAGAGTCGATATGAGCGCCAACGATTCGAACACCTTCAACTAAGTCTTTTTTACCAATAACAATTAGTGAAATGGTACGATCTCGATTGACATCATAAAACCTTGCGCCTGGTTTTAGTTTACTTTTTTCACTTAAGCGTTTGAACCCTTGTTTCTCTACCCTTTTGATGGTTTCGCTGACAAATGTTAGCTCTGTTGGTACCTTGTAAATATAGTCTTTATATTCTTCAGCGTAACTGTCAACCGCTTTAAGTTCTTTGTCTGATAAGTTTAACCAACTTGAAGGACTTTCTTTCTTTTTATCTTCATCGGCCTTAAAGCCAGCACTTAAACTGGCATTAGAAAACAGTAGCGTACTTAAAAGTGCAGCGCCAACTATGATAGTTTTAGAATTTTTAATCATCTTTATAAATTTCTTATTGAATAAGTAAAAGGGACAATACAGACATAATAAAGGCTTAACTTAATCGCTGACAAGCAATAACCGATAGATCGGCTAAATTCATTGATGAATGACATTAATTGAGTGCCTGAAGTCGTTTGACTAAAGATCTCAATCGCTTTAAATTTATAGCTAACTTGTAAAGTGACTTGGTGTAGATAATGAAATTACTTGAAGTAACAAAAATCTGGAATCAAGGAAGGCATAATGCGTTTACTGATTTATGTAGCTACAACAATCAATACTTTTGCTGTTTCAGAGAAGCTAGCGCGCATATTAGCCGTATTGGCATTATAAGAATATTAATCTCAGATGATCTTAATAATTGGCGGTTAATTAGCACTGTAAGAAGTCACTTGTGTGATTTAAGAGATCCAAAACTTTCAATATCGTTTGAAGGTAAGCTAACTCTTAGTTATTTAAAAGTAACTTTTAATGAAATAGGACAAAATCAAACCTCTTATAATTGTATATCATCAAGTTACACAGGAACTTCCTGGTCACAGCCTCAAGTTTTTGCCGATAATAATTGGTGGTTATGGAGAATATGTTGGTTTAAAAAAGAAGCTCTAGGTATTGGCTATAATCATCAGGCAGGTTGTGTAAGACTGTATAGAGGCGATCCGAACAGAACATTTTCATGCATTGACGATAATCTTTTCGGTTTAGCGAGATATCAAAAGGGTTATCCAAATGAAAGTGACATTGTTTTCTTATCAACGGGCGAAGCTGTGTGTATTCTACGCCGAGATGCCGACAGTGCTAGCGCCCAATTAGGTTTAAGTCACCCTCCCTATACACAATGGAAATGGCATGATCTGGGATGTTTCGTTGGAGGGCCAGCGTTAATTATTTCCAATAATGATAAAGTACTACTTGCTGGTAGAAGTTGGAACAAAAAACAAGGGGCTAAAACTCAATTATGGCAAGTTAATTTAGATCAAAAATTGATAACACCATTAATGACATTACCTTCCGCTGGCGATACTAGTTATCCTGGATTGGTAATTGCTGATAATAAGTTATATGTCAGTTATTACTCTTCACACCAGCAAAACAAATCTAGTATTTTTTTAGCTAAAATTAAAATTAATTGATAGCTAGGTGCATATCAAATAATGGAACTATTCGCTTTTTGGATATTTTAACCTACACTTTACTTGTACGATAAACAAACAAGCAGTTAAAATATAATTAAATATTGAAAGGAATCAACCAAATGGAATTTAATACTCCTCAAGCGATCCACGAAATAAAACTCTCTAAAAAAAATCGAATGTTAGTTAACGGTAAAATACAGTGCAAATTACAAGCAATGTCTTTTGCCCTCAACTACCACATGGTTGATGTCACTGAAACCTCCAATGAATTGCTCATCAAAGGTACCGTGCCCGTTGGAGGTTAATATTTAGTACGCTAAGATTGAATAAGATGAACATCTCTTTGTGGAAAGGGGATGTTTATTTTGGCTTCATCTAACGCTAAATATATAGCTTCATAAGCTTTATACTTCGCTTGATATAAATTTACTGTTGGTGTCCATAATCGAATAGCGATGGTAATTGCACTGTCAGAAAACTCATCAATACCTACTTGTGGGTGTTTTTGTTGACCAACAATATCTAATGATTCAATGGTATCTGTTAATAACTTTACCACTTCAATAGGATTATGCTGATAAGCAATACCAACACTGAGTTCAAGCAATGAATCATTTTTTGAGTTGTGCAGCACTTCTCCAACAATATGTTTATTAGGAATAGTAATTTCAACATTGTCTTGGTCTTCAATAATTGTATAGGCGAGCAATACTTCTTTTACGACACCAGTCACGCCTTGTACGGTAATGGTATCACCAACAACAAAAGGTCGAATAATGATAATATTGAATCCTGCGGCGTAATTGGCTAACAACCCTTGCAAAGCTAAACCCGCACCTAGAGAGATCGCACCGATAGCCGCAATAAATGGTGTAACACTAACGCCTAGTTTCCCTAATGCAACTATAGTGATCATTATAACGATGACCATTTTTGATGTGTTTGCCAAAAATCGGCTTAACGTTATATCAAGTTTTTGCTTCTCACAAAGAGTTAATACTCCCTTGGCAATCTTACCGGCAACAAAATAGCCAAAAATAAATATTATAAAAGCACCAATAAGCTGAAATGTATAATTGGCAAAAAAATCGAGAACTAAATCATAAAACTTAGCCATTTGATCAATTTCCTCTTTTAATAAATCAGCAGGTTGTAGTGACTTTACTGATGTTTCTACAGCACTACCCTTTGTTGCAGTCATAAATCGCCCTTATTTTCATATACTAAATAACCTTATTCTTTCATATTTATTATCCAATTAATCAGAATAATTAAATAAAAAATTTAATTATTTTGATTTGCTGCCGATTTATAAATTATTAATAAAAAACAATGGTTAAATTTAAAGGATTACTGATGGACCTATTACAGAGAGTATTACCATCGACTAACTTAATTTCATCTGAAAAGTCTGCAAAAGATACTAAACATAAAAAACATAGCCGACAGATAAGTTGGCAAGTAATTAATAATGTAGATGAACCAATCGAAACAGTAATTCCCGAGGTTGCTTCTTTTTCTCCTGAACAAACGAAAGATGAAAGAAGAACAAGTAGTGATCGACGTTTAAGTGCAAAAAAGAGGGGCCGTTGGTTAGAGTCTAGAAATAAAAAAGATCGGCGTCAGCCTATCGAAATAAGCATGAAAGTGTAAGTTTATGTTTATCGGCACCTGATTATAGTGCTTTGTTTGAAAGGATAATGCCATTATTATCGGCATACACATACATTCCTGGCTTTACTGTTACCCCTGCAAACCTCAGTACAACATTTACATCGCCTAAGCCACGCTTTTGGGTTTTTCTTGGATGAATGTTTAACGCTTGCACACCTAATTCTAGGCTTTGAATAATATCAATATCACGAATACAGCCATTAATAATTAGCCCTTGCCAACCATTTTTTACTGCCTTTTCAGCAAGCATATCACCGAGTAAAGCAGCACGTAATGAGCCACCGCCATCAACTACCATAACTTTGCCATCACCAGGAGTAGAAACAAGCTCTTTAACTAGAGAGTTATCTTCGAAGCATTTTACGGTAACAACTTCACCACCAAAAGATGTTTTACCGCCATAGTTATTAAAAATAACATCAAATACTTCGACGTTTGGATATTGATCACATAAATCTGGGATTATATAAGGCATAAATGGACTCATTGTTAATAACTAAAAAAGACAGAACAAATTCTAACACGGTCAATTAAATATAAGGGTAGTTGAGCACTTCATACTCTTTATAATGACTATAGCAAGGGTAAATAACAGTTTAGTTAGCTAAATGACGAGCTTTAAATTGACTTGGGCTCATACCATGGAAAATTTTAAAACTACGACTAAAATGGCTAGCATTACTAAAGCCCAACTCAAAACAGATATGAGTGATTTGTTGGCCATTTTTGATCATGTTCGCCGCCTTCTTTAAACGAGTTTGATGTTGAAAAGCAATAGGACTACAACCTAGGTGCACTTTAAATTCATGAAAAAATTTAGTACGGCTCATGCAAGCCAGCCGACATAAATGATCAATATCTAAATTGTCATTCACATGTTTACTCATATAGTTCAGTGCGGCATTTAAACCATTATTATCAGGTTCTTGTTGGCAAAAAGATAAAATAAATTCACGAGATTGATGCCGTAGTAACCGAACAGTTAACTCAGAAACAGCCAAGTCGATCATAAAACTTCTGTCTTGATGGTTCTCCGTATACACTTGCACAATGCGATTAAGCAACGCTTGTGTTTCACTATTATGGTGAGTATGAACAAGCTGTTCATCATATTGCCAATGGCCAAAAACATTATTCTTTTCAGCTGTTTCGTTTAAGCCGTGAGCAATTTGTTTCACCCGATCTTTTGAAATTTCAATGGCCAGACAAGTGGTAGGTTTATCAAGTTGTGCAATTGGAAAGTCAATCTCAACTTCTTGATTGGGCGCCATAATAAAAGACTCATGAGGGAGAAACTCACTATGGTAGTTTTCTTTGCCTGAATGCATGATTTTTTTACCTGTCACCATGCCACAAAACAATAATTGATCTGATCTTAATTTAACCCGATAAGCTTGTTGATAGGTATCGTAGATGCTGAGTTCCGAATCTGGTCCAGCAAAACTTACTTTATTCTCAACTAAGACTTTTGGGAAATTCCGTTTATTTTCAATAAGCTCTGTAATCATTTACACACCAAATCTTTCTATTGCTAAGAATATGTACTGACAGTCAATACTTGTGAATTAACAGCATAGTTGAACTAGGACATTAAAACTAAGGTAAGTACTAAGATAATTGGTATTGATTAAAAAAACAACTAGAGGAAAGTCTATGATTTATGCAGCACCTGGAACAGAAAATTCAGTCATGAGTTTTAAACCACGCTATCAAAACTTTATAGGTGGCCAATGGGTTGAACCACAAAATGGTCAATATTTTGATAACATCAGCCCTGTTAATGGTGAGGTTTTTTGCCAAATACCACGATCAGATAAAGATGATATAGAACATGCTCTTGATGCTGCTCATAAAGCAAAAGAGGCATGGGGCACAACATCGGTTACTGAACGCTCAAATATATTATTAAAAGTTGCTGACCGCTTAGAACAAAATTTGGAAGTTCTCGCCATTGCTGAAACTTGGGATAATGGTAAAGCTGTACGTGAAACACTCGCCGCAGACATCCCATTAGCCGTTGATCATTTTCGTTACTTTGCCGGCTGTCTTCGTGCACAGGAAGGATCATTGGCAGAGTTAGATGAGAAAACTGTCTCTTATCATTTTCATGAGCCTTTAGGCGTTGTTGGCCAAATTATTCCATGGAACTTCCCTATTTTAATGGCGGCATGGAAACTTGCCCCAGCACTTGCTGCTGGTAACTGTATTATTTTAAAACCTGCCGAACAAACGCCAGCTTCAATTTTAGTACTCATGGAGTTAATTGAAGACTTACTACCAGCAGGCGTTCTTAACATTGTTAATGGCTTTGGCGCAGAAGCAGGCCAAGCATTAGCAAGCAGTAAACGTATTGCAAAAATTGCATTTACTGGCTCAACCCCTGTTGGTGAAAAAATTCTTAAATGCGCTGCCGAAAACATCATCCCTTCTACCGTCGAGCTAGGCGGAAAATCTCCTAATATATTTTTCGAAGACGTTTTAGATCATGAAGATGAATACCTGAGTAAATGTATTGAGGGTGCGGTACTGGCTTATTTCAATCAAGGAGAGGTTTGTACATGCCCTTCTCGTTTGTTTGTCCATGAAAAAATCTATGATGAATTTATTGCTAAAGTCATTGAAAGAACAAAATTAATTACTCGCGGTAATCCTCTTGATACTGAAACGATGGTTGGCGCACAAGCCTCCAAACAGCAGTTCGATAAAATTCTCAGTTATATTGATATTGGTAAAAAAGAAGGCGCTGAAGTTCTCATGGGCGGCGAAGTTGAACAGCTTGATAACGATTTAGCTAACGGGTTTTACATTCAGCCTACCCTGCTTAAAGGCAATAATAATATGCGAGTATTTCAAGAAGAAATATTTGGCCCTGTTATTTCATTATCAACTTTTAAAGATGAAGCTGAAGCATTAGAGCTTGCTAATAGCTCTGAATTTGGTTTAGGTGCCGGTGTTTGGAGCCGTGATATGAACCGCTCTTATCGAATGGGCAGAAAAATTCAAGCAGGACGTGTATGGACTAACTGTTATCATATGTACCCTGCCCATGCAGCTTTTGGTGGTTATAAAAAATCAGGCGTTGGACGAGAAACGCATAAGATGGCATTAGAGCATTACCAACAAACCAAAAATTTATTAGTGAGTTATGATGTTAATCCATTAGGCTTCTTTTGATAGCTTAATTTCTTGTTTGAGTTATAAATTTTAGCCTCTAAACTTACCATTTAGAGGCTTTTTTATTGAAAATTTTGAAGCTTTCAGTAAAAAATACTTTTACAATGCCTATTATTGAAATGGTCTAAATATAAAAGAGATTAATAACACAATGAGCAAAAAGTATTATGTGGTATGGAAAGGAATTAAACCCGGTATTTACGACTCTTGGCCGGCGGCTAAAAGTCAAACAGAGGGTCGAGCTGACGCACAATTTATGGGTTTTCCTTCAAAGCCAGAAGCCGAAGCAGCCTATCAATCTACATATACTAAAGCATTAATGAGCCGCTCATTAAACAAATCCCCTAGTTCTAATTCATACACTAGTAAGCCAAATAAAAATAAAAACACAAATACAGCTAGAAGTAGTAGTGCAACCAGCAATAATCTACATGGTAGTAAAGCAGCCGAAGTCAATATTTACTGTGATGGTGCTTGCTCTCCTAACCCTGGAAAATCGGGCACTGGTATTGCTATTTATGAAGACATTGATGAAAAGTCGCAGCTAACTTCTCTTTGGTATGGTCTTTATCATGCTAATGGCACCAATAATACCGCAGAGCTTAATGGGCTACTTAAATCTTTTGAAGTTGCTCAAAAATTCATTGCTCAAAATAAAAAAGTGCAAATACTTTCAGATTCAAAGTATTCAATTGATTGTATTACAAAATGGGCTAAAGGCTGGCAAGCTAAAGGATGGACTCGTGGTAAAGGTGAAGAGATAAAAAATCTAGACTTAATTAAACAATGTTTTGCTTTATACCAGAAATTGCAAAATAACCTCATTATCAGCCACGTAAAGGGCCACGCTAACATTGAAGGCAATGAACTTTCTGATCGTATGGCAGTATTAGCAAGGCTTGAAAGAACAAGTGATTTTGTACAGTTCACTAAAACCCTTGATATTAACACCGTATTAGCGATGACAGACGACAGTTAACAAAAAACACTTCAAGTTTAATTAACAGATAAAGCCTCTATAAATAATAAACTGATAAAAAGGAATAACACTAAAAGGCATTAACAATCGAGCTGTTTTTGCCTAAATATAAAACAATAACCTCCAACTTTATTCACCAAGTTTATTTTTATCCCGCAAAAAGTTAATTTTGGTTGCATAGCCATTATATATCCGTATGATGCCGTTTTTTGAAAAATTGATTTAGAGTTAAATACCTTTAATGCGAAAACTGATTTCCTCCCCTGTAAAAATGTCGTTGTCTGAAACTGAAAACCAGATTTATCAAAAAACCCTTAACCTCATTCCTGAAGTTATGCTCAACTTAATGGCGATAAAAGTTGAAAATTATCCTGAAGATTTTTCTAATTGGTGTAATGAACTTTGCCGAATTTGTCGTGAAGATCTCAATTTTGATCTAATTGAGACGAGCCAATTACCGATATTAAAAAAACTTCAAAATATATTAGAGTCTGGGGTGAGTATTGCTCAATTAAAAATGTTAAGAATTGCGCCATGGCCAATATTTAACACCTTCATATTACAACAATCAGAAGTTCAATCTTTAGAAGAGCGCTTGACATTGCTTGATTATTTACAATCAATTAAAGCACAGCCGTTAGCAGATATGATTGAAGAAGATCGTCTAGCGTTTGCAGGAAAACACACCAACCGACATGACATTGCCATATATAAATTTGATGTTGAATGGTTTGGCTCAACTAAAGGTGCTAAAACTTTTCATCAGTTAATACAAAACCATGCTAATGAATTCGATACCGCCCTAAATTGTATTCCTGATATAGGTGAAGTCAGTTTTCAAGACTACCAAAACTTTGTTGCTGCTTACGTTGATATTTTCACTAAGCATAGCGAAGGTGAAAAAGCCCCACTAGCACCTGCTACTCGCTTACTAGCGATGCACCGCCCAGATCAATTTATTGCATTAACGAATGCTAAAATTGATGTGCTGTGCCAAGGTTTTAATATTGTGAAACTCAATAGTAAAGCTTTTGATAGCTATTGGCACGACATGATTGGCACCTTAAGAACCATGTCTTGGTGGCATCAGGCAGAGCCAGAGTGTGAAGATGAATTAAGAATATGGCAATACCGCGCCATACTTGTCGATCTGTTTTTATTCGCTAATAGCTCAACCGCACTTAATTCAAACTATTTACGTGCAGTTCAAAAAGCACAAAATAAAGCAAACAACAAAAATACTTCGGCCAGCACATCAACAGGAATAAAGCGCACAAAAGAGTCTGCTGAAAACCTTGTTGATAAAGCATTACAAAATGAAGAGCTACCCGCCTACTTATTAAATAAACGCGACTCAATTGTAAAAGCCGTTAAAGACGGTAAAAGTGTCGATCATGTTATCAACATGATGCGCGCTATATTCGGCTAGTTAGATACATATCCAAACTAAGATAAGCCTAAAGGCAGTAGTCCTTCACCTTGTCGTTAGTTGATCTTTTAACAAAGAAGAAACACGGAATTGATAAACACCAATGAGTATTTCTTATGCGGTTAAAAGGTCAATATTTTCTAAAGATAAATAGTGTTTCTCTTTGATGCTAGTCGGCCTGGTAACAAAGAAGAAACACGGAGTTAATGAACATCAATGATGTATTTCTGATGCGGGTACAAGGTCAAATAGCTTTAAGGTGAATCACTATTAGTGATTGGAGAAGTTTTCACCTTTAGCCAGTCTGTCATACAAAATCACATTAACAGTTGCAGCAAGGTTCATACAACCATTTGTGGGTACATAAATGGTATCACGGCAAAATTCAGTAATTTCTTTTTTTAGCGAATTGTCTTCTGGGCCAAAAATATAAAAAGCACGAGGTGGGTGTTTATAATCAACTAAAGACTTTGCACCTTCAGCTAATTCTACAGCAACAGGAACACAATCTAATGGAACAATACTTTGTAAGTCTTCAACGCTAATTAACGGTATATCAAGGTGTTTTTTATTAGTGTCAGTGCAAAACTGCTTGGCAAAGTCGTAGCGTTTACCAGTATAAAATACAGAATGGACGCCATAGCAACCAGAAGCCCTCATTACAGAGCCAACATTTTCAGGTGTTTTTGGATTAAACAAACCAATACAGGCATAACCTTTAGCCATAATTTACTCATTACTTACTACAAAATTTTGCAGAGTATAAGCTATCATTGATTCAACGCCAAATTCCCTTGTACAATAAGCCCCTTATTTTTATTTTTTGACAGATTTATGAGCACTTCATTAAAATATTTAAACGGTTACGCCCAAGATTTAACAACGCAAATACAAGATTTACTCAATAAAAAGTCGCTTAAGCCGTTATTATTAAAAAAATACCCCAAGCCTCATACTATTACTAATGATAAATCCTTACGGGAATTTGTTATGGGTATTAAAAATCAACACTTAAAAAAATCTCCACCTTTAAGTAAAATTATCTTTGACAAAAAAATTCATGTGATAAATAACGCGCTAGGTTTGCATAGTTATGTCTCTAGAGTGCAAGGTAATAAGTTAAAGAGTAAGAATGAAATACGAATTGCTAGCGTATTTCACAAGGCACCCGAAGAATTTTTATCCATGATAGTTGTACATGAACTGGCTCATTTAAAAGAAAAAGATCATAACTATTCCTAACAACCGATTATTAACTAAATGTTGTCAACTTATGTATAGCGACAGTAGGTCAACATCGTTAATTATATAGCTTATCAAAAAAACAAAAGTATACCCGATCATCTTTTTCTTTATCAATGCATCAAAAGTGAGTCAGCAGGTGTACATTGGAAAATATTGGCCATCAATGCCAACAAATTACATATACCCTGACCATCCAATTACATTCAACGCTGCCCCATCTAATGTGTAATTAATGCCGTCCTTCGTTGGACTATATTGCAAACCGCTAATGATCACTTATGCCACAAAGAAGACACTAGCCCCTAATTCAAAAAGGACTGCTCACAATCTAAAGCGGACGTTAGCATTCAAGATTTCCTTTTGACTTCTTTTAGCCAATTGCGGAAGTTAGCTTTTGAGTTAAAAACGGCAGATCAGGGATCCTAAAGTTGTC